>Ga0207834_1000166_pt1 | contig 23444 bp, 25 predicted proteins | sample LuqExpMetagenom5_FD_187763 | JGI IMG/M metagenome (GOLD analysis project Ga0207834, IMG submission 187763) | Tropical forest soil microbial communities from Luquillo Experimental Forest, Puerto Rico - Sample 5 (SPAdes) | ecosystem: Environmental > Terrestrial > Soil > Tropical forest ...
GGCTGAAGCTATATCTGGGCTGAAGCTATATCTGGGCTGAAGCTATATCTGGGCTGAAGCTATATCTGGGCTGAAGCTATATCTGGGCTGAAGCTATATTTGGGCTGAAGCTATATCTGGACTAAAGCCATATTTATGCTTAAGCTATATGACTAAAGTCATGGGTATTTCTATCTTTTAGCACTTAATGGTTAGCCATTCCAGCTGTTATACTAGGATCATCAAGTTGAGTGATGGAGGATAAATATGCAGGAAACGATTTTAAAGTTAGAAGGACTTACAAAAAAATATGACAATAAGCCAGTAGTTGACCATATCAGTTTAGAGATTAAGAAAGGTGAAATCTTTGGTTTGCTCGGACCGAATGGTGCCGGTAAAAGTACCATGATGAATATGGTTTGTTCCTTAGTGAAACCGACGGCGGGAATGATTGAGTTATTTGGGTATGACACCAAGACGGATATGAAAAAGGTTAAATCAAAGCTCGGTTATATTCCGCAGGAGCTTGCACTACATGGTAATCTTAAGGCGTGGGAGAATGTTGAGCTATTTACCTCGCTTTATGGAATTAAGGGTGAACAGCTGAAAAAAGCAGTTACAGAGTCACTGGAGTTCGTTGGCTTAGAGGATAAAAGAAATGGTTTTGCCAAGAACTTTTCCGGAGGTATGAAGAGAAGGCTGAATATCGCCTGCGCCATTGGACATAAACCGGAGCTGCTAATATTTGATGAGCCGACCGTCGGTATTGACCCCCAGTCCAGAAACTTCATTCTGGAGAAGATCAAAACAGTGAATAGACAGGGATCAACCGTCATTTATACCAGTCACTACATGGAAGAGATTGAAGCAATCTGTACCCGGATTGCAATTATGGATAACGGTAAGATTATCGCAATTGGTACCAAGGAAGAGCTGGTTGAGATGGTAACCTCGGATAAAGATGCGGACATGTCACTGGAGCAGGTATTCCTGACCCTGACCGGCAAGAAGCTCAGGGATTACGCAGAGGGGGAGATGTAGTATGCCGCTAATTTTAATCAAGAACAACCTAAAGCTGATGCTTCGAAGTAAATGGGTGTTGTTTATCATGTCAATCCTTCCCCTGATTACGATAGCGTTATTATCGAATGCATTTAAGGAAATGATGAACACTTCCTATGATATAGGGGAGTTTCAGGTAGGATACCGGGTGAGCGAGGACAGTGTGTATAAAGATATGCTCCCTGAGCTTACGAAGACATGCGAAGAAAAGGGTATCCAGCTTCAGGAATATCCGGACGGAGATATTACCAAGCTGCTGCAGAGTGAAACCGTAGCTGTATTTGTTAAAATCGGGAAGGATTCCTATACTGTGTATCAATCCAATGATAAGAGCACAGAAGCCTCTATCACAGAAAGTATTTTCTCCGGCTTCTTCTATCAGGCTAATGAAAGCAAGACGCTTCTCACATATCAGATGCAGCATAATATCACAGATGTTCCTGTACCGAGTTCTACGGTTAAGAGTGAGGTGCTGGCAACGGATCCGGTGCCTTCCTCAACGGATTATTATGGAATTATCTATATTCTATATTTTACCTGGTGCGGTATAATCTCCCTGGTAGCTGTGATTTCCAGTGAACGTAAAAGTGCAATTCCCAGAAGAATGCGTGTGTCGCAAATGTCAAAGCTTCAATTTTACTTTGGTAAATTCCTTCCCTGTACCCTGGCTATCTTTATTGAAGTATGTATCGCCTGGGGGTTATCGGTAGTACTATTTGGTATCCACTGGGGCAATATCGGTATATCAGCTTTTGTTCTATTCCTGACTGCGATGGCAGCATCCGCATTTGGAATTGTTCTGTTTCAGCTATTCAACAATGTAGCAATCAGTATCGTACTCGGCTTCATTATCATATGGATTGAAGGATTTTTCGGCGGCTCCTTTCAGACTTATATGTATGCGAACTTACCCCAGAGACTGGTGAACTTATCACCCATATATTATGTAAACCGTGCTATGGTGGAATACTCGACCATGGGTCACAGCGGCTATCTGAATACCAGCATTGGCTTTTTAGCCGGAATTATTATCGTATGCGGTATCCTTGGTACCCTATTAATGAACAGGAAAATGGAGGAGCAATCATGAATGGATTTATAACTATGATAAAAATGAATTTAAAATTGCTTCTGCGTAACAAAGGCTACTTGGCTTTTCTGATTATACTGCCCTTTATATCCGTAATTATGCTGAATACAAATATGGAGGCTTCTGGAGGGGATGAAGAGAGATATATCATGAATGAATTGGAGAATGAGAATCAGACTATCCTGAATGTGGTAAATACCAGACTGAGTGTCAAGGTATATGACTGCAGCCAATCCGCCCTATCCGAATATGTGTTGGAACAGCTTGCACAGACAGGTTCCTACCGGATTTACCGCTATAAAGCAGAGCCCATGGACTTGGATCAGGCCAGGGAGAAGGCACTTGCCTCAGCAAACCGCAATATCATTGGTGTAGTAATTTATATACCGGAGAACTTTGATGCACAGCTGCTTGAAGGGAAAGAAAGCAATCTGGTGGTATTTGAAGCAGCCGAGGACGGCCGAATCAATCTGCTAAAAAGTAATCTGAATTCCTATCTGCAAAGCATAGAAAGTTATGCAGCAACCGTGGGATATGATAAAACGGAATTGATTTCTCTTTTAAATACCTCCAGGGAGAATGAAATAACAAAGGATATGGTAAGCATTGAAGTTGGCGATACCCTGAATCTGACTAAGAAACAGCAGGCGCACAGCACCAGTGTAGGATATTCACTGGCATTCTTAACAATTGCCTTCTTATTCAGCGGAGTTTTCATTGCTGCCACTGTCGTAGATGAGAGAGAGAACCGGGTATTCAACCGTGTGCTGTTATCCAAAGCACACTTGGGAAACTATGGCTTGGTAAAGCTGGTGATGGTATTATTAACGGTGCTCATGCAGACAGGGTTGATTGCCATTGCTATCAAACTCATCGTAAGAGTTGATTTTGGAATACCCTTTATTAGCTACCTGTTCTTAGTATTCTTCCTTGGGTTGATCTTCAACCTTATGAGCGTCATTATTGGAGTTCTGACCAACAATGTATTAACCTCCAATTATATCGCCTTCCTGATCTGGTGTATCTCCGCTCTGCTGGCTGGCCTGTATTTTCCTCTGGATGGAGCCTCCAGCTGGTGGGCAAAGGTATCCATGCTGATGCCCCAGCGTTGGGTGGTAAAATCCGCCGAGATGATCATGGTAGGAAAAAGCGGAGTATACTCCATGTATCTGTTGGTGGTTCTCGGTTACCTGGTAGTAATCCTTAGTGTTGGTCTGATGGGTATGAAGATTAGAAGAAAAGATTAGAAGAAAAGATAGAAGAAAAGATAGAAGAAAAGATAGAAGAAAAGATAGAAAAAAAGATAGAAGAAAAGATTAGAAAAGAAGATTAGAAAAGAAGATTAGAAAAGAAGATTAGAAATAAAGATTAAGCATTGTAATGAAACAATTTATCATCGAGAAGACTCCAAAGAGAAGACTCCAAAGGAAATCGCAGGTATTCCCTTTGGAGTTCTTCCAGCTTAAACGGTGATGGGACGTCTTCCCTATCTTCGGTTGATTTTCTAGGATTCCTGTGACAAGCTGGAGGATGTATGGTAGAATAAGGATAAATGTTGTATGGTTTCGATAGCATTTAGAACTATTTTCCATAGATTTGGCAGTGTTAGGAATACATTCCAGGGAGAAATGAACGATGAGTGAAAATGTAAAGAAATATTATTTTTCCTTTATCAAGCTAAGCTGTATCCTGATATTAATTATCTATTATGTATACAGCAGTAATAAATCCCTTCATGAACTCAGTGTGGAATGGTTTCTTCTTGCCGTTGTACTGGCTGCCGCTTTAGGTTATGAGCTGATCAACATACCAGAAAATCAATCCTTACTTAAGCTATGGCAATCCGGTATCGGAGCTGTCAGGATTAAGCTGGTTCTTCTCATCGTAGAAGCGGGTCTATCCTTAAGCCTTGTTTTATTCTTTGGGGATAGCACAAATGGGCTGTTTCTTATGCCCATAGTAATCTGGGATACTGTGACTTTCCTTCAGCTATCCTTTGCCTTTAGTATTTTTTCCTTTATAGGAGTGTTTCTAAAACCGGATAATATTTTTCTGTATTTTATCTACTGCATGTTTGTCTTTATCATATATTTTCAGAATTACATCATCATAGAAAAATATAGGAAATACCTTCAGGATCTGGAACAGGAGGAATATAAGCTGAAGGACTCCATCCATTCGCAGGGAACCCTATATAAAGAAGAACTGCAGAAAAGCAGCCTCGCCTTTGAAAATAAGATGCTGGAGGAGAAGGCAAGGCTCTCCCAGGCACTTCATGATAAGCTAGGTCACAGCATCAACGGGTCTATCTATCAGCTGGAAGCCTGCAAGGTACTGATGGAGAAAGAACCTCAGGAAAGCAGGAAGATAGTACAGGGTGTCATTGATAATCTGAGAACCAGTATGGATGAAATCCGCAGAATCCTGCGGAGGGAAAAACCCGATAAGAAGCGTATGGCACTTCTGCAGTTAGTCGGACTTTGTGAGGAATGTAAAGCAAAGTATGGAATTCAGGCTGATCTGATCATCGATGGTGAAGATAAAGATGTTCCTGAAACTGTCTGGGAGGTTATTCTGGATAACACCTTTGAAGCAGTAACCAATGCGTTAAAATATGCGAAATGTACCCAGATTACCATTGAAATCGCCGTGCTGCACAAAGTAGTCCGCTGCAGCATTACGGATAACGGGGTCGGCTGTATCACTATCAAAGAAGGAATGGGACTGCAGGGAATGATGAGCCGTACCCGGAAAATGAACGGGATCATTGATATTAACAGTGAACAGGGCTTCCGGATTAATATGCTGCTTCCGCTGGAAAAAACAGATTAACTGGGTGTGACGGTTCAACAAACATAATTGTCTAGATGAGCTGCTACGGCACCGGAATATTTTTGTTTTAAATTTACATATAGTCTATCAGATATTGTGGGGGTTATTATGGATAAGATTAAGGTTATTATCGCCGATGACAGTGATTTCGTAAGAGATGGAATGCGCATCATTTTAAGCGTGGACGAAGGATTCCAGGTTCTTGGATGTGCAAAGAACGGAAGAGAAGCCTTGGAGTTAGCGATGAAGGAAAAAGCGGATGTAATCCTGATGGACATTCAGATGCCGGAGATGGATGGGATTGAAGCAACGAAGGAAATCGTGAAAAGAAACCTGGGGAAGGTACTTATTCTGACAACCTTTGATGACAACGATCTGGTGGAAAGAGCCTTAAAGAATGGTGCGGACGGTTACCTGATCAAGAACCATACCCCGGAACAGCTCAAACAGATGATCAAATCCGTTCATCACGGAGTGAACATCTTAGATGAGCAGGTCTTTAATAAATTTACTGATATGGGTGTGAAGTCGAATGCGAATTTTGACGGCAGTATCTTCACGGCAAGAGAGCTAGACATCATAACTACCATCGCAGAAGGGTTATCCAATAAAGAAATAGCCCAGAAATTATTTATCAGTGAGGGTACGGTAAAAAACCACATCAGTACGATCCTGGAGAAAGGCAGTCTTTCCCACCGTACCCAGGTAGCCGTCTATTACCTGACGGGAAGAAAGGGTCTTTCATAATGTTTCCAACCATTGGTTGGATATAGCTTATCCAAATCAAACCAGCACGTCATTGCTTTCAGTCAGATACTTCTATAAGATAAAGATGTGGCCACAATAAAAATTGGAGGTATTGTATGAATGCATTTAAACTTAACGAACAAATAGCTTTCTTACGTAAACAAAAAGGAATAACACAGGAAGAATTGGCACAAGCACTGGGTGTAACCAATCAAACTATCTCTAAGTGGGAATCGGCTGCCTGCTGTCCTGATATTCAGCTTCTACCCAGTATTGCAGCCTACTTTGACGTATCAATAGATGAGCTAATGGAAAAATGTAAATTATCTGAGGAGGCAATAAAAGCAACACTTGACAACCTTCCAATTGAAACAAAAGATTCTGAGGACGGACAGACTCTTTACCGTATCGAAGGCAGCTATATGCATGTTCCTCCCCTTCTATTATTGTTAGCGAACAGATAATATAGAAACACAGGTAATATAAACATAGGTGATATAGAAAGCATAGGTAATATTGAAAACGCAGATAAAATAGAAAATACTAGTTATATAGAAAGTACAGATAATATAGAAAACACTAGTAATATAGGAAACACAGGTAATATAGAAAGTGCAATAATATAGAAAGTACAGGTAAAATTCGCTCTGCTAGATAACAATATTAATAATGAACTTATTGGATTAATTTATTGTTATTGGTGGTATAATGGTAATGCTTACAAAGCAAAGATTGATATAAGATTTTACGAAATATAACTCAAATAGTCGCAATAGAGAGGAATTAATGCATGAAAAAAAAGTTAGGGATACTCAGTCTTATTGTTCTAATATTTATAAATTCATTTGCATACAGTGCGTCAGCAACTTCGTATACACCTTTTGATGAAAAAGGTTATTATGATTATACAGGATACATAGGCAAATATAAAATAACCTTATCAATTTATTATGAAGAAAGTAAAGTTGTAGGCACTTATATTTATGACAAATATCGCAAAGAAATAAATATTGACGGTAAAATAACGGGTAATAAAATAATCCTTAACGAGTATGATGTATCCCATAATGTAACAGGCACATTTCAAGGTGTTCTGAAAGAGGATGATACCATATCGGGAGTTTGGCAGGACAAAAAAGGAATTCATAAGTATAAATTCAAATTGAAATTGAACGATATACTTACAGGCGGCGAATATGGTCATAGGTATGACGTAGCGGGTTTTGACCAGGATAAAGATGTGGCAGAATATGTTACTAAGTTCCGGGAATATGTTAAAAATGATGATGCATCGAATATTTCTGAACTAATATCCTATCCAATTACTGTAACAATTGATGATAAATTTGTAGACATCAAAAATAAAAAGCAATTTATCAAGAATTACACAAAAATATTTACTGATGATTTTAAAAACGCCATAATAAACGCGAATACCAATTATATGTTTGCTAATTGGCAAGGTGTCATGTTTGGAGCAAATCTTAAGAATGTTTGGATTAATTATGTAATGGATACAGAAGGTATCTATATAACGACAATTAATAATTAGTCACTTACAATAATTTTGTAAGATGATTCACATCGTTCACAATAGTTAACTAAAGATATTACAGGAGTATAGGAAGTACGATAGAAAATGTGATAGAAAGTATGTTAAAAAGGGAAAGAATACTTATGGAACCTGATATGGAATTTATCAAGCTTGAAAATTAAATAATATGGTATAAGTGAAATCGGAAAGGCAATTATAGAAAGCCTTTCCGATTTTTATATTATAAAGCTTAACAGGGTATTTTGGCACCTTTTATACACCAGTTTAGTATGCGGTTACATTAATGCTGATTTTCAAGTTATCCCATAATCATCATGTCACGTTCTTTATTGAAGCGTCTTCACCGCCTGTGTCAACTGGTCCAGCGCCTTCTTCAGGATTTCCCTAGGGCAGGCAATGTTAATACGTTCAAAGCCTTCCCCGACAGGACCGAAGATATGCCCGGGATCCAGCCAGAGCTTTGCGGTATGGACAATTAATTTCTCCATTTCCTTTCTGGTCAGCTTCAAAGCCTTAAAGTCCAGCCAGATCAGATAAGTACCCTGGGGCTCAACCAGTTTGATATCAGGTAGATTCTCCTTCAGATATTCTCTGGTGAAATTCAAGTTGTCTAATAAGTAAGCCCAAAGCTCCTGTAACCAAGGTTCACCGTACTGATAAGCAGCCTTACACGCTACCAGACCCAGGGTATTGCATTGGCTGTAGCCGCTGGCCTCCATCTCTTTTATAAATCTTTGGCGGATGGTATCATTTTTAATAAAGATATTGGATATCTGTAAACCGGCCAGATTAAAGGTCTTGCTGGGGGATGTACAAATGATGGAATTCTGGGCGAAATCCTCATTAATATTGGCAAATACCGTATGTTCATATCCGGGATAGGTAAAGTCACAGTGAATCTCATCGGAAACAACAAGGACATGATGTTTCAGACAGATACCGCCCATGCGGATTAATTCCTCTTTCGTCCACACTCTGCCGACAGGATTCTGGGGACTGCATAGAAGAAAGAGCTTCACATTCTCAGATATAATCTTCTGCTCAAAATCACTAAAATCAATGGTATATTGGGTACCGTCATAAACAAGTGAGTTTGTTATCAATTTCCGATTATTGTAAACAATGGATTCATAAAATGGATAATATACAGGCTGCTGTATCATAACACCTTCACCTTCCTTAGTGAAAGCTCTGATTGCCAAAGTAATTGCGAATACAACACCGGGTGTCTTAATCAGCCATTCCTCAAGTGTATCCCATTGAAAGTGCTTATAAAACCAGTCATGTACAGCATCATAATAGTCTGCCTTCACTTCGCTGTAGCCAAAGATTCCATGAGATACTGCATAATGCATCACATCAAGGACTTCGGAGGGAGTCTGGAAATCCATATCTGCAACCCACAAGGGAAGAATATCGGAAGGCTTTCCACGCTCTGTGGCGAAGTCATATTTGAGAGAATTCGTATTCTTACGGTCAATAATACTGTCAAAATTGTAACCCATATTCATCTCCAATCTGCCACTGTAAGGCCGCTATCATATATAAATACCGCTCATTCATATCCAAGCTCAAGCTGTCACACTATGAATACTGTCAGGCAACATAAAATATATAAAAGCTGAAAGTACTCAGGGTATACAGATGCTCTTATGAACTAACAGTAGTTCAGCTTATTAGCTATGAACAGTCGCTAAAAGCCTTAAATTATACAGTAGCCATCAATGTCTATTCCGTAAATGCCTGTTCTAAATCATACAATAAATCATCGATATGTTCAATACCGACAGAAAAACGAAGTAAAGTTTTATTAATTCCTTTCGCCTCCCGCTCAGCTTCCGGAACATCAGCATGGGTTTGCAGCATCGGATAAGTAATAAGACTTTCTACACCGCCAAGGCTTTCTGCATATTGGATAATCTGTACTTTTCGAAGTATTCTGACGGCTGTTTCTTCACAGTCTACATGGAAGGAAATCATACTTCCGGAACCGGTAGCCTGCTTCTTATTAATCTTATATCCGGGATGGGAAGGTAATCCGATGTAATAAACTGCCTTCACCTTCTCCTGTTTTTCCAGCCACTCCGCGATAATCTGAGCATTTTTCTGCTGATATTCCATTCGGAGGGGTAAGGTTTTAATTCCGCGAAGAATTAACCAGCTGTCAAAAGGCGCTAATCCGGCACCGGTTGTTTTAGAGATATAACGCAGCTTCTCCGACAAGATCTCATTCACTACAACCAGAAAGCCTGCCAAAGAATCATTGTGACCGCCCAGGTATTTCGTACCGCTGTGAATTACAATATCAGCACCCAGAGAGATTGGATTCTGGAAATAGGGTGATAAAAAGGTATTATCTACGATAAATAGAAGCTGATGCTCCTTTGTAATCTTCGCAATTTCACCAAGATCCGTCACATTCATCATCGGATTGGTAGGGGTCTCCACAAAGATGGCTCTGGTATTGGCTTTTATCTTATTGATAAGGGAAGCTGTGTCAGAGGTATCCAGGTATTCCATTTCAATTCCGTTTTTTGTATTAATGGAATTGAAGATTCGGATCGTTCCACCGTATAAATCCTCAGAAGCTATGATATGGTCACCGGGTTGGAATAGCTCCATCAAAGCATTCATTGCAGCCATACCGGAGGTAAAGGCGATTGTATCCTTCCCATTTTCTAAGGAATTAACTACTTTCTCCAGCTGAGCACGGGTAGGATTTTGTGATCTGGTATAATCATAGCCGGTACTGCATCCAACGTCGGGATGGGCAAAGGTTGCGGTCTGATAGATTGGGAAACTGATTGCACCGGTATTTTCTACGGTTTTCTTCTCATTCTTTCCATGGACACATTTTGTATTTAAATGATAGTTCATCTGATAGCCCTCTTTCATATCATTCATGATTCTATTCGTTAACGGCAGCTTTAATCAATATTCTCAATAAATAATACTATTCATATCAAATAAGTATATTTATTGCATTATAATACATAGATTTTGAATATTCAAGTATCACTTTACGATAAAATATCTTTTCGAACATGGGATTCAAGCCACACCTTCACAGTATGGGGCTATGTTTTCTCTAATGCGCATATGGAACAGGATATTCAGACTACCTGCGAAGTAATCAGGGGATATTTAAATAACTTTTAGTATAACGTAAATTTACAAGAGTTTTACTGAAACATTTCTTAAGATGCTTCAATAAACTCTTTTTATTTGCGCATAGGCAGATGCGAATAAAGGTACTGCTGAAAAAGGAAAATACTTTTACTTCTAATGTCACCTATGCAGGAAAACTCATAAGGCAGGGATAATACTCACATATAAAGAGAAGTAAATTATGATAGAAAGAATAATATGATTACATATCAGCAAAATATAAATGATTGATTTATTCATTCGGATTAATTATTATGTTTATGATACTAAGATGTTAAATGATAAGGAGGAATAGTTTTATGATGAACATCATTCTTTTTATATTAATTGGTCTGGTAGCAGGGATACTGAGCGGTTTTTTCGGAATTGGGGGAGGTGTCATTATAGTTCCGGCATTGATATTTATCTGCGGCTTTAGCCAGTTAAAAGCACAGGGAACTTCTTTGGCCGTATTGCTGCCACCCGTTGGTATTCTTGCATTTATGGAATATTATAAAAAAGGAAATGTTGATTTGAAGGCCGGTGTCATCATATGCATTACAGTACTGTTCGGGGCTATGCTGGGAGGCAAAGTTGCTCAATACGTACCGGCTGATATTTTAAAAAAGGCTTTTGCAGCATTCATGCTTTTATTATCTTTGAAAATGCTTTTTGGAAAATAAAATGACTGAAATAACCGAGCCAACACATGGACATAGAAACCTGAGATATTTATCCAGGTTCCCATGTCCATTTTTCGTGATAAAGTTACAGATAGTATTAATAAAAATGGTTATACTTTCGGCATACGATAAAAAATACTATTAAACAAGTTTATTTATGACATGGAGGAAAATATTATGTTTGATTTTTTAAAAAGAGAAGCTGGTAAAGTAGTTAATGTAAATGATATGGATGACCTGTTAGGAAAGGTTGAGCTGATTGATATCAGAGAGCCTTACGAATATAAAGGTGGAAGCCTGAAGACAGCAAAAAATATTCCGATGGGAACGCTTATAAATGATCCCGAGAAATATCTTAACAAGGACAAGCCTTATTACATTATGTGCCAGTCCGGCGGCAGAAGCCAGAGAACCTGCAGTATTCTTTTGAAGCAGGGATATGACGTGGTGAATGTAGGCGGTGGGATGGGATCCTATGTTGGATCAAAGAGAAAATAAGGAAGACGGATTAAGAAAGACAATTGAGAAAGACAAATTAAGAAAGACAGATTAAGAGAGATAGATTAAAAAAATAGATTAAAAAAGATAGAATAAAAAAGATAGAATAAAAAAGATAGAATAAAAAAGATAGATAAAAAAGATAGAATAAAAAAGATAGAATAAAAAAGATAGATAAATAAAGACAGATGAAGGAGGGTTCCTATGGGACGAAAGATATTAATAGTAGGCGGAGTGGCAGGAGGAGCTTCTTCTGCAGCCAGACTTCGAAGAAATAGTGAAGACGATCAAATTGTTATGTTTGAAAGAGGACCGCATGTATCATTTTCAAATTGCGCCCTTCCCTATCATTTAAGCGGAGTAATTAAAGAAGCTGAGGATCTGGTACTTATGGATCCTGAGTTATTTTTAAGGCAATATCATATTGATGCAAGAGTAAATAATGAAGTTATATCTATCGACAGAGAGAATAAGGAAGTCAAGGTTAAGAATACTATAACCGGGGATATTTACTCGGAGAGCTACGACAAATTAATTATGTCTCCTGGTGCTAATCCAATTGTCCCAAAAATTCCGGGAATTGAAAATGCTAATATTTTTACCGTCAGAAATGTGGTAGATATCGATAGATTGAATCAGTATGTTAAGAAAAACAAGGGACAGGATATTGCTGTTATTGGCGGAGGCTTCATTGGTGTTGAAGTTGCGGAAAATCTTCGAGAGGCAGGGTATAACGTATCTTTGATTGAAGCTGCCGACCAGATATTAAGGCCATTTGATTATGATATGGTTCAGATCTTTCATAAGGTATTGCATGATCACCAGATCAACCTGATCATAGGAGATAAGGTGGAGGGCTTTACTGCAGATAAAGTGATCCTGGCTTCCGGAAAAGAAGTTCATGCCAATGTGGTTATTATGGCGATAGGAATAGCACCGGAGACCAAGCTTGCCAAGGAAGCAGGCCTGGAGATAGGAGAAACAGGAGCAATTAAGGTTAATAACCTGTATCAGACAAGTGACCCGGATATCTATGCAATAGGTGATGCAATCGAAGTATATCATGCATTAACACACACAGTCACAAAATTATCACTTGCTGGCCCTGCCTTAAAGGAAGCTAGATCCGTAGCGGATTATATCAATAATAAAGGTACGATTAATAAGGGTTATATTGGTTCTTCAGCGATAAAAGTATTTGAATACAACGGAGCTTCCACCGGTCTGAACGAAGCTCTTATTCAAGCAATGGACATGAAAATTAATTATGACGTTGTCCGCCTCATTCTTTCTGATAAGGTTGGTATCATGCCGGATGCCGCTCCCATGCATTTTAAATTAATCTTCGAGGTTCCTACCGGAAAGATATTGGGTGCCCAGGCAATCGGCAAAGGTGATGTGACAAAAAGAATCGATATTATCGCAACGGCAATTAAATTCGACGGAACAGTAGAAGATCTGAAGGATCTGGAGTTATGCTATGCACCTCCCTTCTCAACTGCAAAGGATGTAGTAAATTATGGCGGATATGTAGGCTCCAATCTTCTAAATAATGAATATAAGCAGGTAAATGTGGACAAGGTCAGAGACCTGGTGGAAGCAGATAATTATATCATTGACGTCAGGGAACGCTACGAATATGAGAAAGGCCATATTAAAGGCTCATATAATATTCCTCTAAGTGAACTTAGAGAAAGAACTTCTGAAATTCCTAAGGACAGGCCGGTTTATCTACACTGCAGATCAGGTCAAAGAAGCTATAACGCTGTACTGGCTCTTCAAAACCTTGGATATCATAATGTTTATAATATTACCGGAAGCTTTCTGGCTTTATCCTTTTATGAATATTTTAATGATAAGACAATGGGAAGAGACAGTATCGTAACGGAATACAATTTCAGATAAAGTCATATAAACTACAATTTCATAAAGATATATATTATAAAGCTATTATCGCCTTTCTGCAGACTGCAACATGGTCAGCAGAAAGGCTTTTATTTATTTCATAGGATTTAACAGGCTTGATAAAAATCATAATTCAGCCATAATTCATTCGTATAATCAAGATATCAAATAAACAAGGAGGTAATGAATATGATGCTGTTAACATGGCTGGTAATCGGCTTTGGTATCTATTATTTCATTAAACATAGTAATTCATCAAATTCACAAACTGTGAATCCGAAGACACCGGAAGTGATATTAAAAGAGCGGTATGTGAATAGTGAAATTGATGAAGCAACCTATGAGAGAATGAAAAATACGATTAGAAATTAGTAGGAGGAATTTATATGATGTTTGGCAGAGGCCTTAATGGCATATGTAATTTTGGTAATAATGGTTATTACGGAGGCAATGATTATTTTAACAATGGAATGTATGGATATATGCATTACGGATTGGGGATTCTGGTTGTTATCGGAATTCTGATATTCGCAGCAGTAATCATCTATCTCCTGGTTCATAAGAGCAGCAGAGGAAATACCAGTACAACCCCAGGTACCCCGGATCCAGTGTTGGAGGCTTTAAAAATGAAATATGTCCGTGGTGAGATAACTGAGGAAGAGTACTTAAGACGCAAGGATTTAATAGGCAGGAACTAAAGTGATGTCATTGTAATCATTGAAATGCTTTTGAAGTTCATTTATTATTCTTGGTTTGCAATGCTATACTTGTGGATTTATAAGCTGAAAGTACGGTTAGTACACAGGAGTTCTGCATACTAACAGTATTTTCAGCTTCTTCATATAGTTGGTATCTGGAAGCACAGAGGTAGGCAGCAGCTCCAATATTTTATCATCGATGGATTTATCACTATAACCGGATGGAAAGAAATGCTATACTGTATATGAATACAGTAAATAACTTATGATAATGAAGCAAAGCAGGAAAGAGGCGGTGAGATGGTTTATAAAATATTAGTGGTTGAAGACCAGAAGGAAATCAGTGATATCGTTTCGAAATATATTGCAAAAGAAGGTTATGAGGTCACTGTTGCCAATAATGGCTTTGAAGCCTTGGCATATTTTAATGAACAGAAATACCATCTTGTCCTTCTGGATATTATGATGCCGGGAATTAATGGTTTTGAGGTGTTAAGAGAAATAAGGAAGATTTCTGAGATTCCGGTTATCATGCTTACTGCAAAGCAGGAAGAAGTTGATAAGCTGAAAGGATTTAGCATAGGAGCTGATGATTATGTGGTGAAGCCCTTCAGCCCCAGGGAGCTGATCAAGCGAATCCAGGTCTTTCTAAAAAGGGTCTATCATGAAACAGATGAGATAACCTACCATTATCGTGATATCACACTTCACACAAAGAGCATGAAGCTTACGAAAAATGATGCGGAGATACCAATCACGGCAGCAGAATATAAATTGCTGACGGTTTTCTTTAAAAATAAAGGACAGGTTCTCACCAGGGAGCAATTGATAGCCCTGGCTTATGGTGAGGATTACGAAGGTTATGACAGAAACATAGACAGTTATATTAAGCGAATTCGCCAGAAGATTGAGACCGATCCGAAAAATCCTGAAATTCTTATAACAAAATATGGAGCTGGGTATGTGTTTGGAGGTGATGAGCAGTGACGATAAAAAAGCAATGGCTGATGGTTCTTATCTCGGTGGCAGTTTTTTCTGTTTTTATCAACTCCTTAGTGCTAAGCGCATTAACGAACCAGTATTTCAAAAACTATGTCAAAACAAATTATGAAGAACATCTCAATCAGATCATACAATATTCTACCAATACCCTGAAAACAGGGAATTACTTAGTAAATCAGATGAAAATCGAGCTGGAGACGCATCTGGTTGATCCAATCACTCGTATTAAGATTTATGACCAGAATGGTAATCTGATTGTGGATGTAAGTTCCGACAGTAATCAGGGATTTGGAAGTGGTATGATGAGCGGTATGATGAGACGAATGATGAATTCGCAGCTGGAGGAAGTCGATCATGCCAATATCTATGAGGGTAATAATATTATCGGTCAGATTAATATTACAAAATACAGTTCTGCGGAAAACTCCATGGCGACCTGGAGGTTTCAATCTTCCCTATTGAGGAACAGTCTGTATTCCATCGGAATTGTCATGATATTTGCGGTTATGATCGGATATCTGGTCAGCAGGAAAATGAGCAGGGATCTGATTAATACGGCGAACATGGCTCAAAACATCGAAATTGGCAATGAGACAGGTAACTTATATTCGAAGGTAAAAGAAATCCGGGTTATACAACAGAGCCTGGTATCCTTGGATTACAAATTAAAGCTAAAGCAAAAAAGCAGAAAAACATTAATTGACGAACTGGTTCATCAGACGAGAACTCCTCTGACCATCATGAAAACGCATTTAGAGGGAATGGAAGACGGTATTGTGAAGATGTCTCCGGAAGAAATTAAAATTTGTGAAAATCAGGTTGAGAATATTACCGCAATCATAGCCAATATGAGCAGTCTGATTGATGCTGAGAAAATGGATACGAAGGTTCAGATGGAAGAGTTTGAGTTTAGTCAGCTAATCAGACAGATTGTTAGCGGACTCAAGGTTCAATTTGAAAGGAAGAATATTGAATTAAAGCTGGTTGATACGGTAAAGGTCACCTTAAAGACAGATAAATATAAGCTTAGCCAGGCTATTTATAACATTTTAACAAATGCCTATAAATATACAGAAACAAATGGGAAAGTACAGATCAATTATCAGATCATGCCTGATCGTCTGATTCTGACCATCGAAGATAATGGATCAGGTATCAGCGAGGAGGATCAGCGAAAAATATTCGATGCTTATTACAAAAGCAGCAGGAATGCCAATCCCTCCGGAGAAGGACTCGGCTTATATGTGGCAAAGGAGAATCTGATCAGTATGAATGGTGATATCACGGTAGAATCAAGGATTAATCATGGAAGTAAATTTATTGTAAGTATACCCAGGGAATATATCGAACAATAAATAATACGGAGGTATCTATTCCAGAAATTGCACGAAGGAGGTGTCCCAATCCTTCGCGTTTCGTATTTCCTCCAGCAGTTCCCTTGTAACCCTTAACTCCGTCTCAAGACGGTACAGGTTGCAGGTTAGCATCATTTTCATGTTAAAGGGGATCTTGGGTTTGCAGAGTTCCAATCGGTCCTGTGCCCTGGTAAACAGCTGTTCCAGAAGATGGATACGATTCTGTGTATATTTCAATGCGTCCTCTTGCTTCATGGCTCCGATATGAAAGAGAGCAATACCAAAATCAGAAGCCGCCGTTTCGTAGGATTCAAGTCCGGTAAGTAATTCCGATAGGAGAAGCTTCTCACCTTCTTCTGATAAGGAGTAAACCGTTTTTGGCGGAAGCTTGCCTTCCCTTGCAGTTTCACCTGTCAGATAACCTTTTGATTCAAGATTTTAAGAAGGAGCTTAACAGATAACCATGTGCGGCATGTAGCTGTACTCCGTCAAAGCCTGCCTTTTTGGTACGAATAATAGCGTCTGAAATTCTGAGGAAGAACTGCTAAGTTCGCACAGTGGTGCTAAATCTTCCGGAGGTTGAGAAGATTAGAGCACGCCTTCAGGGAAAGAGGGTATTTATCTGCGGCGGTACGGGGCGCTCCTTCGCAGCGGCTGCCTTGATTGATGATTTTGGTATGCAGCTTGTCGGACTAGAGACGCCTACCTACGATGATGATGCCCAGATCGATATCGAATACCTGAATGAAGTTCATAAGTATCAAAGATCTTTATGATAATCTGTAAAATTAATAACTAAAGCTTTTGTCAGCCATCCTTTGTAAATAATATTAGTTTGAATCCTTGCGATTTTGATTCATCAGTGGGTTAAACATTGTAGTTGAATAGTGTTTATTAATCAGCCAGAGCTGTGGCAAAGTCAGACGGTATTTTAATCGGAACTTCATTAGACGCTGCAATCTATGTGGCGACTCAGCTGGCTAAGAAACCTGAGAATAAGGGAAAAAGAATTGTAGCTATATTGCCGGATACAGGTCTACGTTATCTTTCAACGAATTTATTTGAATAAAGGATATGTGTATTTCAAAACAGGGTGTCAGTTACAATAGAACGTGGAATAGTTGATATTATAGTATCAATTTACCTGCAGACTATATGATATGTAGCTGGCCCCTGTTTTTTATGGAAAGATAATGTTACATTGAACAACCCTTTATAAATTTAGGCTTTGCTAGACAAAGAAAGATATTGATATTAAGTAAATATGTAATGTATAATAATACCAAGTATTGGGTTCGCAATAGGTGACGATAATGAAAAAAAATTGTTTTACTGTGGAAAATTTGAAGTTATCGGGCAGTTTTAAACTGCGGATTGTTTTTGTTCCCAAATAAATCATTGCACGGATACATATTCAGCAATACTATTAGTGGACAGATTGTTTTTGGAAAAGATGAAAGAGCTAAATTTGAGAACGAGCAACATACTTATTCTGATGAAATTCAAAGCATCTACAAAAATTCAACAACATATCATGACGGAAAATGGATGTCTTTTGAACCAGTCAATTTACTACTTGAAGATATTCAAAAGTTATTACGTATTAAAAGAAAACCAAATAAAAAGTAGATAATAAGCATAATACGAAGTTAAGTTGGTTCACTATCGTCCCCGATTGCAAACGGAAATATATATATATTATACACATTTAAAAATCAGGAGAAAATTATAGTTATTAACTTATATTATCGGAGGTAAGGTAAATGTACAGGTCAATGATGCAGGTTTTTGTTAAGGGAAGCGAAAAGGCACTTGAGTTTTATCAAAACGTATTTGACGCTAAGGTAATGTGCAGCTATCCTAATTCGGACGGAACGTTAATGCACTCTGAGCTTGATGTTTATGGACAAGTAATAGCGGTAAGTGAATTAAATGAAGAAAATGCGGTTGCAGGCAATACTATGATGTTCTGCTTGCACTTTGGAGAGGGAAAGGAAGCTATTGTTCAAAAAATATATTATTCGTTAAAAGATGGAGCAAAAATTCATTATCCGTTAAGCAAATGTGATTATAGTCCGCTAATGGTAGATATAACGGATAAATTTGGGGTTCGTTGGTGCATTTTTGTATAGGGCTGACTCGGATTGAATAAGCATTACTTGCGAAAGGTTTAAAGAATAACGGATAAACGCATTCGAAATGACATTTGAAAATGAACCTATAATGGAGCACGACAAATCAGATGTTACGAGGTTGTTAGCATATGAAAGCAGTAATATTAGATATGTATGGTGTAATTTTAAAAGATACAGGAGATGGATTCGTAATTTAGAGGCAGCACAAGCGATTGGTATGGATACAGTATTATTTAATAGCAGAAAGGTTGAATATGATGGAAAGATTGTTACAGAGTTTAAAGAACTCGCAAATATATTGATAAGTGAGTAAAATAGACAACTTTCAATTTGACGGGCTGGTTTCCTTCGCTTCAGGTTATGATTATGAACTAAAGATTTTGCAGTAATGCAGTGATAAATTAAATTTATCAACTTAACTACAGATTATTTATATTTATACGGAGGGTAAACATGAATATTACTATCAAACCACTCACACCGGGGCTTTCCGCCGATTACTTTGACTTCTTCGAAAATCGGGCGTTCACAGATAATTCCCCGTATCGGTGTTATTGTCAGGTCTATCAAATGTCCAAGGAGCAGCAAAAAGCTGAGTTCGACAAAGTAGACGGGGCTGACATAGGTCGCGTGTCACGAAAAGTCGCCGAACAACAGATTGATTCGGGCGTACTGCGAGGATACCTGGCTTTTGACGACGGCGTTGCTATTGGCTGGTGTAACGCGAACGATAAAGCGAATTTCCCCATCGAGTCGTGTACCGGTGAGCGTTTTTACGCACCGGCTGAAAAGCTAGAAAAGGCCGTGGTGTGTTTTGAGATTGCTCCCGAATATCGAGGGAAAGGAATTGCCACTGCGCTTTTGAAGCGCGTGATTGACGATGCGAGAGCCGAAGGCTATATCGCCGTCGAGGGTTTTCCCGTTGTGCGCGACGAGCGATTTGAATGGGATTGCACAGGCCCCCTCCGGCTGTATGAGAAGGCTGGATTTGTCAAAGTAGCTGTTCAAGAGAAGAATGTTGTTATGAGGAAAGAGTTGAAATAACAACGAATAGTATAAGCATAACATGAAGATGACAAGTTCCAATTTGCAAGGCTGATTTACTCCGCATTCGTCCACAACTGTGAATTGGATATTATTTATATTATATACATCTGGTATCAAAATAATAAGCTTATTAATATATCATAAAACTATTGACTCTGACACCGTGTCGTACTTTATGATGTCTTTAAGAAAAGGGGGCGTGGTCGATACATGGAACTGCAAACAATAAATCAGGTGTCTAAAAATTATGAGATTTCGGCGAGAATGCTTCGTTATTATGAACAGGTTGGTCTTATTACAAGCTTGCGAAAAGACGATTATGCCTACAGAGTTTATGATGAAACAGCCTTGAAGCGGCTTCAATATATCATAATCTTGCGCAAGTTACGCATTCCGGTTAAGCAGATAAGCGATATTTTTATTAATCAGAACGCATTAAGTGCTGTTCAAATTTTCGAACAGAACATAGTCGAGCTTGACGAAGAAATAACAGCATTATCCACTGTGAAATCAATATTGGCACATTTTGTTGAAGAACTGCGTGAAAAAGCCAATATACAATTGCAGTTTGATTTGTTGAAGGATGAAAAATCTCTTTCGATTATTGATTCACTTCCTTTTTCTAAAAATCTTATTAAGGAGAGTTTATCAATGGATGAATTAAACAAAGCTGATGAAAGCCTAACAAAACTTAAAGAGAAGTATATCAGGATTGTTAATGTGCCTCCTATGACCATAGCAGAAGTGAATTTCTACGGTGAAACAGTCTTGCCCGGCGAAGAAGTATATCTTTCTGATGACAGACATGCGGATTTTTCAAAAGACGGCAAGTGTATACCTGGTCATTTTCAAGCAGGAATAAATGCAATCGATAAACTAATACATGATTGCAATCTTGTTGAAGTGATGCCGGATTTCCGTTTGTTTGGTTTCGCAAATTGTTCTGATATGGAAATTTACGGTCCTTTTTATGGATTTGGTCGCTGGCTCTCAATACCTGATGATATGGATGTTTCATTTCCGTTTGTCAAAAAGAAGTTTAAAGGCGGAATGTATGGTGCATATAGCCGTCCGCTCCCAAAGAGCGATGGAGATTCAGATGAATGGGAAGTGCTTAACCATTGGGTTATGAATAATGATCAATATGAATATGACGGCGGAAGGGAACCGGATTGCAATTATGGACTATTGGAGGATTATCTGAATTATATCAATTTATTTAAGCTCCCAGCCGAAGAAAAATTGATTCAAGTTGATTTACTTATTCCAATTAAATTACGTAAAAAATAAGCATATGTGTGTTTGAGCCACATCGCCTACTTTTACAATTGTTAAGTTGAATTATTTATATTAGCGGTGTTATTTAAACTGAAAAAATGATGCATAATAAATTGTTATCGACATTCATTAAGAAAAGGAATTATGTAGCTTAATATTTTTGTTAAGGAGCGGGTTATGTCAACTAAAAAAATATTCGAGACCATCGCAAAAAAAGAGCTGATAACAAAAGGATGGTCGGAAGATAAAAAATACTGTGTCACTACAACAGACGGAACGAAATATTTACTCCGTATTTCTCCGCTCTCTCAGTATGAAACAAAAAAATTATTGTTTTCCATGATGGAACAGATTGCTGCGCTTGATATTCCCATGTGCGTTCCTATAGAGTTTGGCATTTGCGACGATGGTGTTTACTCCATCCAGAGTTGGATTGATGGCGTAGATTTAGATACTGTAGTGCCCTTGTCGTCTGAAACCTTGCTATCTGAAACGGAGCAGTATGCGTTAGGGTTACAGGCAGGAAAAATCGCCAAAAAGATACATACTATACCCATACCGGAACCACAAGAGGAATGGACAGTAAGTTTTAACCGTAGAATAGATATGAAAATTCAGGAATATAGCAAGTGCGGCTTGAAGTTTGATGGTGACCATCATATGTTCGCTTATATTGAATAAATATGAAATGTATGATATAAATATTAACGACACATGAGGTGACACGATGAAGAATCCCTTAAGCTACCAATCAACAGAATATGATTGCGGTCCAACTTCGATGCTGAATGCAATCAATTATCTGTTTCACCGCAAGGACATACATATACATCTTAATATATAAATCCGACTTATGACAACCGAACCTATAATAAATTATTAGAAATAATTTGATAAACTATCAACATAAATGGGGATGCCGCATTAGCGGCATCCCCAATGTATGTCAGTATTATATCACTGAATTAAATAAAGAACATAAAGTTCTGGTCTGATTTATGCTTGTCCGTTTCGGATACAAGATCATATAAGGTAACCTTCTGCAGCATCGATTTTACTGCAGCATCCAGCGGATCATATACGGCTGATCTAACAGCGGCTTCTATTTCCGGAGCTTTATCCTTGATAGTTTCTTCTGTAGATTCGAATAAAGATGTCTCGACAGCGGATAATATATCATAAACGGTTATTTTCTGAGGCTCCTCGGCTAATTGGTAACCTCCTTGGGAACCTTTGATTGAATTTACAATACCGCCTCGTTTTAATAAGGAAAATACCTGCTCTAAATAGATTTTTGATATATCAAGTTTATCTGAAATACTGATCAGAGTAATATACTCATTCTTATTATTATATTGAGCCATATGGATGGTTGCCGCAAGTGCATATCGGCTTTTTGCTGATAATCTCATATCTAACCTCCTTTTCATACTTTTTTAATATGTATTTATAATAAATGAAAAGGACAATATTGTCAATAGGCATCGCAGTGAAGCATCATTTTAGAGTTATAGATATAATAAAATCGTACAGCTGTAATTCTGAACAATACGATAAAAGTATGAAAACCCTTGATATTAGCAGTCTTTACGGAGTACGAATTTAAATCAAATATATTATATAGGAATAAAATAAATATTTTTTGATTCAGTATTGACATTCTGATTAGTTTGTAATATTATACTAGTAAACATAGTAATCATATATGATATATAATAAAACTAAACGGAGGTAAACATTATGTCAAAGATTTATAAAAGTCTCACTGATCTCGTAGGAAAAACACCTCTTCTTGAATTAAGCAATTATGAGAAGAAGCATCAATTGGAAGCATCAGTTATAGCAAAGCTGGAATATTTTAATCCTGCAGGCAGCGTTAAGGATAGAATTGCCAAAGCTATGATTGATGATGCAGAAGCAAAAGGCATATTAAATAAGGATTCAGTTATCATCGAGCCAACCAGCGGCAATACCGGTATTGGTTTGGCATCTGTAGCAGCAGCAAGAGGCTACCGTCTTATTTTAACCATGCCTGAGACAATGAGTATTGAAAGAAGAAATTTATTAAAGGCATACGGAGCAGAGCTTGTACTTACGGAAGGTGCAAAAGGAATGAAGGGTGCAATCGCAAGAGCAAGTGAGCTTGCAGCAGAGATTCCGAATTCCTTTATTCCAGGACAATTTGATAACCCTGCTAACCCGGCAGTTCATAAAGCAACCACAGGCCCTGAGATATGGGAAGATACTGACGGCAAGGTAGATATTTATGTTGGCGGTGTTGGCACAGGCGGCACATTGACAGGGGTCGGCGAAGTGCTGAAACAGCGTAACCCAAATGTTAAAATTATCGCGGTAGAACCATTTGATTCTCCTGTGCTCTCAGGCGGAAATCCTGGGCCGCATAAAATTCAAGGCATTGGGCCTGGTTTTG
>Ga0207834_1000167_pt1 | contig 23406 bp, 21 predicted proteins | sample LuqExpMetagenom5_FD_187763 | JGI IMG/M metagenome (GOLD analysis project Ga0207834, IMG submission 187763) | Tropical forest soil microbial communities from Luquillo Experimental Forest, Puerto Rico - Sample 5 (SPAdes) | ecosystem: Environmental > Terrestrial > Soil > Tropical forest ...
ATGATACATGGAAAGGTGTGCATATGTATAAATCTGGGGCAACTACTGGCGTAACAGATGGATATGTACTAGGAGTTGTGGAGATTACGCAATCTGGAATGATATATCATAACATGGTAAATACAACTATTTCAGCTTCTGGAGGCGATGGTGGAGCTCCACTATACACTAAACCTACAAGTAGTGAGTGCAGACTTTATGGAAATCTCAAGGGTGTCAGTACCAGTGGTAGTTACAGTTATTTCTCGCCAATTTCAGGAATTAAAAACGACTTAGGGGTTACGCCAATTGTATCTTGAAAAGGCTATATTTAATAGCCTTTTATTTTTTTGTACTAATTTAAAGACGTTATGTGGGGTATTTTATGACAAGATTAAAATTCTTCTTTATATTCTCAATAGAATTTCTTCTAATTTTTTGTTTTAGCACAGGCAATGCATTGGGAATAAATTCAATCGATAATAAGTCAGTGCAATCAAGTGATTACTTAAATTCTGAGACAAGTAATGTTCATTATAGTTATTATCACTACTTTTTTGGCTTGAACTCATACGGGAATACAATAATCACTAGATATGGTAAACTCCCTTTACTAGAAACTGAAAAACAAAAGGAAAGCTGGAATTCAACCCTTGAGAAACTCAGTAATAAAATAAAAAACAATCTTGCCTCTAAATATATGTATCCTCACGGAGAATTAATGACATGCGGAATTAATGCCAAGGGATATTTTGTAATTTTGTTCAAGTATGGTAACGTTGACGAGTCGTTGATGAACGAAATATACGCTCTAATAGACAATTCTGGAAAAGAGATGGGAATACAGGATATTCCGATAGAATTCGGATATGGGATTTATAGAGAACAGCTACAGCTGAGTCAAGAGGGCAGCTATCACTGGCTTGGAGAAAGTACAGAGAACCTCTCTGAATCAGATATACACATTATTGAGGAGTATATGAAGAAAAAACCTGAACAACTCACAGATGGAAACATTGCAAATTATGGAAAAATTCCTTTGTTGAAAAACGAGAATGATTTTCATGCATGGGGAGAGAAACAGATACTAATTATAGACAACAGTAGAGATAAGATGGCTCCGTACATGGATAAAGATCAGATCAGGTCATATGGTTATGGGTTCACTAGATTGGAAGTTGGGATCTCTGAAGATTTGTCCCCTGAAGAAAAGACTGCTCTAGCTAAAGAAGTTTACAAAATCATTGATGAAGAAGCAAGAAAACAAAATGTGACTGATGTTCCTGTTACTTTTTATGATCAAGGAAAATTTATTGATTTAGTTAAAGATGAAGAAACGCCAAATTTGTCTATATCTGAAAGAAAAAATGCATCGGAATTCAATAAGTTGAGCAATGATGATTCTGAGTTCAATAATGAAAACATTTCAAGTTTGAATAACTCAAGTGGAAGTAAGTCGAATGAAAATAAATCTGCTCCAGGTTTTGGATTATTAGGAAGCTTTATCTGCCTGTATGGTGGATGGAGACTCGCGAAAAAGTAAAAAATAGAATTACCCCTCCAGGACCTGTATAAGCTTGATAATCTGGTACAGCTCCACATCGAGATGCTACTTTTCAGTCTTGTTTCCTGCAGTTTTGGTACTCATTTGAAGGTCAGCACCTGCAGATTACATAATGAGCCAATCCCAAAACACTAAATTGCTTCTCTGAATCCTGTATTCCGAATAAGCAATCAAATTTCTGATCATGAAAACGATCCTGAGAATTCTTGATGATTAAGAATTAAATGACTTTTGGGATAGGCTCATTATTATAATTATGAATTCTAATATTTATTTGGGTAGTGTATCTATAGTTCTGTAAAATTTACCCTCTAGCTTATTCATAGGTTTTAGTGTATAAACCTGTGCATTTTCGCAAAAATCTACATTTACGGTATACTTTGATATACGAACGTTGTTGGTCAAAAAGTTCGTATTTAATGTATCCTGTAAAATTAGAGTTCTATAACGGAATCCTATAAAACGATATATACAACTTAGGGATTGAAGCCTTTAGATATCGAATATTGATTTTGACGAAAACCGTATTTTTTTTGCGAAATCAGATTTTCAATCAAAAAATGCAAAAATCACTAGATTTTGGAACAGAGTCACAACAAAACGAAATCAATTTAAATCAATTTATCCTTTTTGATCAGATGTCTTAGAGCTTGTCTTAAAATTGAATTTGATTCTACATTGGAGCAGGATTTATGCATTTAACTGAAAAACGGCAGTATTAAACAGTTAAAGATGTAAAGTTTAAATTTTAACCATGATGTCTAAGTGTTTGGTTTTATACATCGAATGAGTAAGTCAGGCGTGAGAATTACGGTCTGAATTTAAAATCAACAATAAAACACTATCTAGATGTAGAAATGATTTGAATTTTAAGACAGCCTCTTAGTGCAGGCAGACATGGTATCTTAAAATATATCCAGCAATAATCAACTCATTATTCCATTTGTCAGAACTAGGGGATGTAGTATGAGCAGAGATGGTGATGAATCTAGCAATCTTTCCAAACTTGCTGCAATAGCTACAATAATAAGTACAATAATTACAATAATAATTTTCATATCAAATCCTGTAAGTTTAGTAACTGCTTTACATAATATTGGTTATCTATACACCCCTTCTACCCCTGCATCTAATACCCCCGTACCTAATACCTCTGTTTCTGGAGTTTATGCATATGTTACAAACAACCTTAACAATTCTGTTTCTGTAATAGACACAGCCACAAACAAAGTTATAACCAACGTAAGTGTTGGTATATGTCCTCATGGAGTTGCATTTACTCAGGATGGATCAAAAGTATATGTGACAAATGAAGATGACAATACTGTCTCTGTAATCAACACAACAACAAACAAGGTTACAACTACTGTGAGTGTCGGAGACAATCCATTAGGAATTGCAATCAACTCGGAAGGAACAAAGGCATATGTAACAAACCAAGACAGTAGTGATGTCTCATTAATTGACATCAATACTAATAAAGTAGTAGCAACAGTGCCAGTAGGAAATAAGCCTAGAGGAGTTGCAATTGTTCCGGATGGATCTAAAGTATATGTAATAAACAATGATGACAACACAGTCTCTGTAATTGACACTACCACAAACAAAGTTACAACCACTGTGAGTGTCGGAAGTAAACCAATTGGAGTTGCTGTCAGCCCTGATGGGGGAAGGGCCTATATTGGTAACCAAGCCAGCAATAATGTCTCTATAATTGATTCATCAACAAACAAAGTTATATCTTCAGTGGATGTAGGAGTAGGTCCTCATGGAATTGCAATTACTCCGGATGGGGAAAAAGTTTATGTGGCGAATTACGACAGCAAAAACGTCTCTGTAATTAACGCAGACACAAACACTGTAACAGGCAATGTTGAAATTGGAGACAATCCATGGGGGATTGCGATTACCCCTAATGGAAAAGAGGTATATGTAACAAAAACTCATGATAACGTTGTCTCTATAATTGACACCGCGTCTAATACTGTTTCAGGTAAGGTGAATGTGGGAAAACGTCCTTTTGCATTTGGGGAATTTATAGGCAATCGTTTATCTTCTGCTCCAGAAACGTCTAGATATACTAAAAACTCTATTGTCACATCACAGTATAATATAAAAAATTATTTAGCCAAAAATCAACAACTTGTAGATATTGCTATCATAGTATCTCAAAATCCGCTAATTTCTACAATAATTGGAGGACTTGTTGTAAGTATCATAATGTTCTTTGTACAGAAGAAAAGTATTAAATGATTGGTTGGGCAGTGTGTCAATTTTCTGTAAAATTTTCTCTATATCCATTCGTCTTCTTTTTTTACTTGTTTCGGCTTATGGCTTGACTTTCACGAGCTTATTGATTATTGATATTAATGTTCACGTCCAGAGACCTTCCGCAGTAAATTCGATTTAAATCTTCTGACATATTTGTAAACACAAATCAACAACAACATCATTAAAATCAATTAAACCTGACTATGTGTTTGAGCTCAGATTCATTTCAGACACTATGGAATACAAAAACCAATTTGAGTAGAACCTTTTTTCTATCGATTATCCCAATCAAACGCAAAAAAACTTGAAGAAACACATAGGCAATTGGAATTTACAGAACTCTAGGTACACTACCGACCGATTTTTTGCTATATCAACATAAAACGATTTATTTTTATGAAATGTAGCTAAATTATCTTAATAATTTTGAGGAATATAAATGAATAAAACTTGTTTTGTTATAATGCCAATAGGCAACCAGAAATACGGGAATGTTGAAATATCTGCAGCAGATCTTAGAAATAAATATAATGATTTAATAAAAGAGGCTATCTGCAATGTTAAAGAAAACCTAGAAGTTATAAGAGCAGACGATATTGCTTCTCCTGGTATAATAACAACAGATATCTTAATACGGTTAATGTATGCCGATTATGTAGTAGCAGATGTCACATATCCAAATCCTAACGTCTTTTATGAATTAGGTATAAGGCATGCTTGCAGATCCAAAACAATATTAATCAAAGAAAAAATTGATTTCAATATTCCTTTTGAGATCTCAAACTTACGTTATATCGAGTACGAAAATAGTGTAACTGGATTAAAGAAATTGTCCTTTGATTTGAAAAACTATTTTGAGTACTTTGACAAAAATCCAAACTCTCTGGATAATCACTTTCTTGAAACGGCCAAAGCTTCAGAATACAAGTTCTTAAAATTTGATAATGAAGAAGAGCAAAAGAGAAAAAATGCTGAGATGAAATTATTTTTAAAAATGGTTGAAAATCCAAAAGTCCTTAATAGTTTACTTAAAGATACTGACCCAAAAACAGCTCAACTATTTAAAGAATTGGCAAAGTCCCCTGAAACTGCAGAAGCACTTATTGAGTTTTTAATAAATTCTGGATCCATAAAGCTTTGATTTATTAATAAATCGTAAAACCACGAAATTGAGCTACGAATTTAGTTTTTACAGATATTTCTATAATTATAGAAATATCTGTAAAAACTAAATATTTGTGACTCTCTGCACTCTCATATTAGTAAGTACTTCATATCTTAATCATGAAATAGAAGGATTTTAACTATGCCATTTAAGTATTCATGTTTCATAAGCTATTGCCATGGGCATTATGAATTAATGACAAATTTTGTTACGCAAATTAAATGTGCTTTTGAAAGTTGTTTGGAACCTTTTTTTAACCAAGAAGTGTATATTGATGAGAGTAGACTTAAACCGGGTTATCACTATAATGAGGGGCTGTCACGAGCTATTTGTCAAAGCTTCTGCATGATTGTTATTTATACTCCTACATATGAAAGTCATTCATACTGTTTACGTGAATATCTAGCAATGGAAAGGCTGGAACAAGAGCGCTTACATCTCTTGGAAAATCAATCTACTGATATGGGAATGATTATTCCCATAATTCTCAGAGGCGATATGAAAGATTCTTCTTCTATCATTAAATCAAAAATTAAAGATGGAATACACTATTGTGATTTTTCGAAGTTCTCACTCTCGAATATGGATATAACAGATAGTTCTGAATGTATTAATAAAATTGATCATATTGCTACAGAAATTTACAGTATGTATCAACTTTTTGAAGATTGCAATGGAGATCCATGTCATGGATGTAATTCTTTTAGTCTCCCCTCTGAAGATGAGGTCAGATTATGGAAAAATAATAATGTACCTCCTTTTCCTGGAAGAGAGGAATAACAAATGACTACAGACACACTTGGTGAAATTATCACTTTTTATTCCTACAAAGGCGGTACTGGTAGATCTATGGCATTAAGTAACGTTGCCTGCGTTCTGGCAGAAGAATCTTTCAAAGATGAAAACGTTTTGATGATCGATTGGGACCTTGAAGCTCCTGGTCTTCATAGATTCTTCGAAGATAAATTTACGCGAAGATTAGAGGAACAAGGTGAATGTACAGAAGAACTATCTAAGTGTCTAGGCCTCATTGATTTATTCATAGAATTAGAAAATATAACGAATAAAACTAAGTACAAAAATGAAGAAGACGATGAAATAATTGCAAATAATCTAATCAAAAAAATTGACCTTAAAAAGTTCATAATTGAGACAGATATACCTAACCTAAGCTTACTTAAAGCTGGATGCTTTGATGAACATTATTCAAGTAGAGTAAACTCCTTCAATTGGGAAAGATTGTATAATAGAACTCCATATCTGTTTATTTCTCTCGCCGAAAAATTATGTAAACATTATAAATACATACTTATTGATTCTCGTACAGGATACACTGATATTAGTGGAATATGTACTGCGCTTATGCCACAAAAATTGGTTGTGGTATTTACACCAAATAGACAAAACTATATTGGAGTATCTGAGATTATTCATCGAGCTACAAGTTATCGAAGAAATTCCCAAGATATACGTCCTCTTCTAGTTTACCCTCTTCCATCACGTATTGAATCTTCTCGAGATGACCTTAGAGCAGAATGGCGCTTTGGGAACTCAGAAAAAAATATAATAGGTTACCAACCAATGTTTGAGGAGATATTTAAAAAAGTATATGATCTTAATGAGTGCAATCTTAATGCTTATTTTGAAGATGTTCAAATTCAACAAAGCCCCGACTTTGCGTATGGAGAACAAATAGCTGTAAAAATAAAAGAGACTGAAGATAGATTTTCGTTATCTAAAAGTTATAGAATCTTTACAAATTGGTTGCTTAAATCTCGTACTCCCTGGCAGCCACTAAATATGAGCAAAGACATAATACAGAATTCATTGACTGGACTTGATTTATCCCAGCAAGCAGAGGAATTTTATAAACAAGAATTAGCTGAATCTAAAAGGGTCCTTAAACCCAATTATCCCAAAATTGCCGAATTAATGAACAACCTAGCAGATATTTACTGTTTAAAGCAGAAATACTCCGAAGCAGAGCATCTTTACAAAGAGGCAATCGATTTATATGAGATGCTTCTTGGATCTAACAATCCTACTCTTGCTGAATCTTTGAATAATCTGGCATTTCTTTATAGATCTATAGGCAAATATCATGAAGCTGAGCCTCTTTATAAGCGAGCATTATCTATATACGAAAGGACTCTTGGATTTAATAGTTCCGAAGTTGCAGTATCATTGAGTAATCTGGCAGCTATGTATTTTTTACAAACCAAATATGATGAAGCAAAGCTTCTTTACACTATGGCATTAGATATTTTGGAGAAAAATCTCAGACCAAACCACTCTGAGGCTGAAGATATTAAAAATAGAATTAAAGATTGTGACAAAGCTAAAGAAAATAAGAACAAAGTTGAATAAAATACACAGCCTGGCAGTGCATCAGATTCTAAATTCATGAAATTCAATAAGTCAATAAATTAAATATTGTATTAGATTCTTATGGTGGTCGAAAATTCTGTAAAATTACAAACATCAGGGCTTTGCACAAATAGTAAAATTTTAAACCGGCCAAATAAATACACTCATTTTGTATGAAAAACTATACATTTAGTTAGTTCCTGCCAAAAAAAGAATTCGATAGAATAAAGAAGACGAAAAAAACGAGTTTCTTCGTTACCTTTTTTAATTTTGAATAAGAACATTGAACTCACTTGCGAAATTTGATTTTATAGCTTGTTCAGGATTCGGATAATTCAAGAGATTTTCCCAATTCACGTTTTTAGCGTCGTCCATGCTTGTTATTGCTGAATATACTAAAGTTTCTTGTTTATTTCCATGGGCATCAATTGTAGGTAACATAGCTGCAAAAGCGATTAAGTAAATTTTATCTGGATGTTTTTACCAACACCGAAGTAATTTTTATTGTATTCTGACATAAAGCTTTCCGAAAAATACTATTCCCCACAGATGTAGCATCCGAAGAACAGTGCCACACTATCTGGATTGAAGAAGCAAATGACTAAACTCCCAATTAACTTAAAGGTTCTATAAATGCCATAGTCCATTTTTCATAAAAGTTTATATTTTCCATTTAGTAACACTTATTTAAATCGGTGTCTGCAGATCCTAAGGAAAGTGCCTATGTATTCCTTATATTTTTTTCACATTTAATGGCGGGATTGTCGGTGGAAACAAGTAAGTTCCTATATACTTTGGAATAATTTAGAAAACAAACACATAGGCAATTGTGGAAAAACCAGCCTGAAATTGGCAATTCTCATTATAATAATTAGACAGTAAAACAAAAACAACGTTTTTTGTATGAAATGGCCCTAAAAATTTTACTGAGAAAAATAAAATTGCTTTTGGGATGGGCTCTATTACAACTTTTAAGAGAGTAATGTCGATTTTGTATACTAGGGGTATTTTGTAATTTTCATGAATCTGAAACTTTTACAATTCTATAAGTTTTACTATGAAACCTATGAAAACTAGAAAGCAAATTTACAGAAGAATCAGTACACTACCTTCTACACTTTTGCAAAAATCTCTTTTTATATAATAAACTTGAACATCCTTATATATTTCCAAGCGTACCTATATGGAAATATTGTAAAATTTTCACAGAACTTAAGCTGTTGAGCTGACAACTGGTGGACATAGTGGCTCGTATATATGTATCTTCTACATTTGAGGACCTTAAGGACTACCGTGAAAAGGTCAGAGTCGCTTTGAGGCAAATGGGCCATGAAGATATAGCAATAGAATATTATGTTGCAGAGGACAAAAGACCTCTTGACAAGTGCCTGGAAGATGTTGCTTCTTGTGACCTATATATAGGTATTTTTGCGTGGAGATATGGTTATGTGCCTGATGGATACGATAAATCCATAACAGAACTCGAGTATCGAAAAGCAGTGGAAACAGGTAAAAAATGCTTAATATTTTTACTCAATGAAGAAGTACCCTGGCCAATAAAATTTGTAGACAGGGGGAAAAATGAAAAAAGAGTCAGGGCTTTGAAGACGGAGTTATCCAAAGAAAAGACAGTTAGTTTTTTTAAATCAGCCGATGAACTTGCAAGTTTCGTAGGTCCAGCTGTTCACATTTGGGAAAATGAGCGCAGAATTCTAACTCTTTCTAGAACAGCAAATCAAAAAATGTTGAGTGGTTATAATCCCTCACGGCTTCCTGATTATCCTGATATGTATAAGTCTAATGATATGGAATCTATTTTCAAACCAGGAGCAGATCTGGAGGGACTGGATCTGAGAGAATATACAATGGCTTCAGTAAACCTAACTGGAGCAATCATGGATAATGTAAACCTAGGTGGAGTAAATCTGATAGAATCCAACCTAGTTGAAACTAAATTGGTGGGAGCACATCTGGAGGGAGCAAACCTTAGAAAAGCACATCTGGAGAGAGCAAACCTAGCAGGATCATTCATGGAAAACACAGACCTGAGGGGAGCAAATTTGAGAGAAGCATACTTAGAAGATGCAGACCTGAGGGGAGCATCCATGATAAATGCAAATCTTAAAGGAGCATATTTAGAAGACGCAGACCTGAGCGGAGCAGACCTGACGAGAGCAATCCTGATGGAAACAGACTTTAAAAGAACCAACCTTGAAAGAGCTAACCTTAAAGGAACTATAGACTTAACATTTGACCAGCTTTCTCAAGTTAAAACGCTTTATAATACAAAATTAGACGAAGAACTTTTAATTCCATTAAAAGAGAAGTATCCTAACCTTTTTGAAAACCCGGAAGACGAATGACCGATTATTTTGAGAATTGTCTTTTGTCAAAGTATTTACTTCTCCCCTAATACCTATCTTATGATAACCGGCAGTATGTTAAATATTCTGTAAATTCGCTTTGCATATTATGCATAGGTTTTAAGGTAAACCCTATGCTCTCATGTAAATTTCTAGCAAAATTGCCGAATAATACATTAGACTGGTTTGAAAGCCAACACTTCATTGAAATTTAGAATTTACAGAACTTTCGGTACACTGCCCCCGCGGCTTCAATGAAAAGCAATTGTATCAAAAAGATAAACAGATATTAAGAAAAATGAATAAATATGAAATAAAATAGAAACTTTTATGGATATTACTTTTTTATTCTTATTGTACGGTAAGCGTTACAGAACAATTTCATACGTTTTGCTGTTTGTTGGCCATAAAGGGGGTAAATTGTAAGAAAATAATATAATGGGTTGATAAAAGTTGAAAATAAATATCAAGAAGAGACTAATTGTATTGACAGTGCTTGTACTGCTTTGTGTGCTAACTCTGCCAGTTCAAGCTGTACAAAAGCCTGTTGCAGATTTATCTGTATCTAAAACTTCTGGAGTTGCACCTCTTACAGTCACGTTTACTGACATAAGTAAAGGAGGAAAAGCATTATGGAAATGGTGGGGTTTTGGAGACGGAATTGGATCTGATTCAACAGCCAATACTGTAACACATACTTATACTAAACCAGGAACATACACAGTTTTCTTAAAAGTAACCAATGCTGCAGGTACTAGTACGAAAACATATCCTGTACCTTTAAAAGTAACAGATCAAAAACCTAATATAGTGACACATTGGGGTTTTGCTCATGAAAATGATTATAATGAAATAATTATTCAAGAAATAGCAGAGGTATGGGATGACAGTAAACATCCAATTGATCCATTATATGTTAAAGCTATTATTGCTACTGAGAGCAGTTTTAATAAAGATGATTCTAATGGAAATTACTGTGGTCTAATGCAAACGCCAGTTAATTATGCTTATTCGAAGATTCATGGAGGCCAATGGAATGATCCAAGAACATCAATCCATGTTGGACTAAGTATTCTCAAAGGAAAAATGAGAGCTATGAGTGCTTCCAGCATAACATACAATAAAAATACAATAGGAAATGTTGGAGTCATCACACCTCCGTCTGATAATACAGAATTATGGAATTTTGTATTTGCTTCTTATAATGGTGGAGAGGGCACAATAGGAAATGCAATGGCATATGCTAAACAGACGGGAAGAGATCCTCAAATATGGAAAAATATTGTTGAACCTCAATCACAACCAGAAAAATCTCCTTTATACAAAGCAGTATTACTTAACAAATGGGGTATAACAAAATATAACGAAATCAATAATTATATTACAGGACAGAGAGGCGTTCGACATTGGCTTTCTTCTTAACTGAAAAGCCAAAGTTAGACTCATCTATTTAATAGCTTCGATTTACAGCAACAAAATAGTATGTGCTGATGATCATAACAGTAACTCTGATATTTACATGGCTCAAGTCTGAGCCATTCTTTTTCTTGTTCCGTTGCAAAAATCTGGTTACTTTACAAGACAAGTGAAAACTTCACAATTAGGAAAATTAATCATTCTCATCACCCAGAAAAATGGTACTTCAAGGTACCAATTATAGCCTCAAAGTGCAAGAAGAAAATTTTTGCAACGCGACCGAATATTTATGTTAGAACTTTTTGCGCTGATTGTAGAGAGAAACGAAAAAAAATGCTATGTGATCAAATGGTGATCTAATGAAAATAAAAGGAAAAAATGTATTTACTGCATTAATAACACTGTCTTTCATTTTTTGTTTTGTAGCTATACCAGTTCAAGCTGCACATCCATTAAAAGCTACAACTTCAAATACAAATTTATTGTATAATTATCCTTCATCTGCTTGGGTAACATATGGTAGTAGTCAATGGCTAAATTATTCTTATGCGAACGGGTTAATAAAAGGATATAGTGCGTTGAGTGGTTATAAGTATCCACTTTATGTAGGATCAATTAAGGGAGTTAAAATTAATGACCAAAGATCATATTCTAATCCAGCTTGGGATGGTCAATGTGTTGGTTTTGTAAAGGCAATGTCAGATGACTCTACTAATACAGATATATGGATAAAAGGGAAGCAAGTATCTTCAGGTAGTATCTCAGGTGGAACTGCAATAGCTACTTTTGGCTCTGATAATCATTACTTCGGGCATACTGCACTTTTCGGGAATAAAGCATCTTCTTCGTCTACCAATATCTGGGATCAAAATTACGGACATCAGGCTGTAGGGAGGCATATCATTTCAACTGGCAACTATAATGTAGTAGAAATTCCTGATACATCTATAGCCGCACATTTTGCAAATACCGGGGACAAATCCGCGGTTCTAGAACCAAAGAAAGTAACCAGCAACAATAATCAACTTGAATTTTTCCGTATGCATTCAGATTACTTTACCATACAATATTGCGCTTATGTTACAACAAAAGGTTGGCAGTCATATGTTAACGAAGATACCAATGCTGGTACTCAAGGATTTGCCATACAAGCTTTTAAAATAAAACTTGTTAATCAACCCTCAGACACTCACGTTTACTATAGAGCCTATTATAATAACGCCTGGGGACCATGGGTTTCAGATTATATGCAAGCCGGCACAACTAGTGTCCCAATAAAAGGTATGCAAGTGTACATAGGAACAGGTAAAGGGGATACTCTATATAGTGTGTAAAAAGTACTAATAGCCAAAAAATTCTAACATTTATATTTATCTTTTTAAAAGTATTTTTTCTTCGGCACTGTAAAGTTGTCAAGGCCGGTGAATAATTCCTCATTTTAGCCGGATTAAAATCCGATTCCTTTGCAAAAAATCTCAGAATAAGCATGTAAATCTATGGAGAATAAACAAAAGTCAAACTATCCAAAGAAAGGAGTATATGTTTTTCCCTATTTTCATCTGTTAAAGTCTGGACTCATCGATATGAAAAAATATTTTATCACAATTAGGACACAAAAACCAATACCTGTGACATAATTTACCAAGAATTGCGTTTTTATTCCCATAGTCTTTGGAACGTCTGTTTATTCACTCGGATAGGCAATGTCAACCGCTAACGGTGATTTTGATCGAGTGAACAAAATTAGCTCGAAATCAAGGATTTCTCTTGCCTTTCTGGCACTTACATTGATTGAAAATATATCAAAAAGGCTGGAAGTTAGGCGGTATATTATGTAAGACCTTCATTCTGGATACACTTTGATAGTAGTCACTTTGTAAGAACCAATTCTGAGTTAGTATCAGTTCTTCAGTTTGTAACTTTGAGCCTATTCGAAAAGTGCTCTGATCTACTATAACTAATACATTTGCAATATGAACAATCGGAACAGATACTTTGATTACAGATATATAGTAATTTTTCAACGTGCCATGATTTATTTTTCGGATAGGCTCTTATTAAAAAAAGATATTCGGTAAGCAGTTTTTTAAATTAACGTTGTGTTGGCATTTGATATGTTGGGAATTATTGGGAGGTAAAAAGCAAGAAAAATAAATAATGCTCCAATAACAACCATAAACAATCCAAGACCTAACAATGCATTTGGTATATACTTGGCAATTTTATTAATAAATTTACTAAGAACATCTATAAATTTAGCTAGTGCTTCTATTAATTCGGTTACTCCTAAACCTCGTATGGGCAACTCTCTTAGTGAGCGAATAATTTGATTGAGTGGATATATAATCAGTGCAAGTGCGGTTTGAATTTCAATAAGTGAGTTCTTAAATAGAATACCAGCTATCATAAAAACTATGCCAATAGCAAAGATTATTATGCCAAGTGCTAAAATTATCCACTGTTCCAAAAGCATATAAAACAACATATATTTGAACAAATAATATATTATTTGCTTTTTTTAATAAAATTTAAAATCAAAGATAGTGTAGTGAAATTTCTGTAAGTTCATAATTTACTCTACAATTTATACACAGTTTTTGTTTAAACCTGTGTATTTCATGCACTTTTAGTCTTATTTTTGGGTTAAAATTGGGTCAAAAACGGTCAAAATGCACAGGTTTTACCTCAAAACCTGTGTATCTTAAATACAGGTTTTAAAGTTGTTTTAATCATCTCAAAAATGACTTACTACACTGTTTTAGGGCAAAAGGTTGTAGTAAAATCCTGACTTTTAACAATTAAATGTTCGTATATTGATGTGTCCTGAAAAAATCAGTTTTATAAAAATGCACAAGTTGGGTATTTTTGCACAACCCCCCGAAAAGTTATATTAAGACTTAATAAATATACAATTCAAAATTTTAAATATCAGAAGCCATCTCGAATATCGAATGAATGACTTTCGTAGATCACTAAGAAGTTAAAGGAAATGTTCTATTCTCAAAGATTAATTGGTTTTAGAAAAATTTCCAGTGTAGGAAACAGAGTCAAGAACCACTAAAGAGCTTAAAAATATTTGAAATAATATATTTCTCATTCCTTAATATACCTTTTCGGGGTTTCGTGCAAAAATACCCATATTGCGAATCTATGTGGCTGTAGCGGCTATGGCGGTTTTGGGAACAGCTATTGCATATGCATTAAATTTGAAAGCCAACCCCCACAAATAAAGATTGAAAACATAGACCAAAGGGATTTATTAACCAGAATCTATAATATTAAACGTAATATTTTAATGGATTGAAATCTTTCAAAGTATGGGGGAAAAGCATGGATTCGATAGAAGAAACATTGGTTGGGCTATGTCCAAGCTGCGGAAAGCCGCTTAAGATAGAGCGCACAGGGGCTAAAGGAGAGGAAGTAATTTCGGTTAAATGTGAAGAGCTCTGCTCAAATCCAGCCGCAATACCGAGAGGAGCAAGGATCATGAAGGATGATATCGGATTAATCTTTACAGATGGCGATATGCATGAGTATACTCGAGAAGATTACATAAAAAATCACGGCATTGATCCTTTGCCTATCTGGAGAGCGATCGAGAAGGAGCGTGGACTAACGACGGAGGCGAGGAGGTAAGGAGCAAAGTTCGACGTTTACTGATATGCCGGATGAAGCCAGATTAATTTTCACAGATGGCAATATGCACGAATTATACTCGAGAAGAATTATTCTCCTCCTCTTAATGCTAATACAGACAAAGACGCCAGAAAGGATATCATATCTAGTTGGCCTTAGCGTACGTGTACGTAAAAATCGGAGTGGAACCCTTAAATGAATATATTTTCCATTTAGTAACACTTATTTAAATCAGTATCTGCAGACTTCGAGAAAAGTGCCTATGTGTTTATTATAGAATTTTTGCATTTGATGTTGGGGTAACCCCAACATTCGCGCCACCAGCCGCAAATTGATCTCCAAGGGCTTGAGCCTATTCAGCTTTAACTTGAATTCCTCTTTCTATCATCATTTCCTTTAAATTTCGATAGCTCAATGGGTATTTTAAATACCATCTAACATTCAATAAGATAATTTCACCTACAAAGTGCTTCCATTTAAAGGAATTAAATAGCATGGCGCTACCTTTAATTTCCTTTTTATTTCATTATATCCTTAGAATATATTTTTTGCAACGGAACCGTAATTGTCGAACAGCCTCCAAACTGCGGGGTATTCAAATGAAATAAAAATTGATCTACAAGTCTTACTTAAGTCCATAATGTTTTATATTCCAATCTGCAAGAGCCTGGATTTTCTTGATTTCCTCTTCACCGCCTTTCATGGTGAATAGGTGTTTAAATCGTTTTTGAGTCCTCAGATATTCTTCTACTGGCCTTGGATCCTTGATCTTCCTGACCTGCGTGATTTCTCCATTTTCTATTTCGTACATCGGCCATAGGCAGGTCTCAACTGCGAGTCTGGCGATTTCCAGTGTCTTTGAAGTATCAAAGCCCCAGCCTGTTGTGCAGGGAGCGTGAGCATGGATGTACGTTGGCCCTACTATTTCTGTTGCTTTTTTCACCTTACGAGCCATATCTCTTGAAAAACCTATTGAGGTTGTGGCTACATACGGAGAGCCGTGGGCTGCAATAATTGCAGGCATGTCCTTCTTATGGAGCGGGTTTCCGAAGGAAAATTTTCCAGCCGGAGTAGTCGCGGTGCTGGCATCGTAAGGAGTCCCACTGCTGCGCTGCACACCGGTATTCATGTAAGCTTCGTTGTCCATACAGACATAGGTAAAATCATGACCTCGCTCAAATGCACCTGAAATGGCTCCGAATCCTATATCCATGGTAGCACCGTCGCCTGCAATTACTAAAACCTTGATATCATTCTTTTTGCCAAGAGCTTTTAAGGCAGCTTCAATACCTGAAGCCACTGCAGCGCCATTTTCAAAGAGGGAGTGAATCCAGGGAACCTGCCAGGAGGATAAGGGATAAGGCGTGGTTGTGACTTCAAGACAGCCAGTTGGATTAACTACAATAACGTTGGAGCCTGAGCCCATGAACATGAATTTTGCAGCAAAAATATCACAGCAACCGGGACAGGCACTATGCCCTGAGGTTATATAGACTTCCAGAACGCGTTTAGGCATAATAATTCCTCCTTTAGATCTGGAACTGGCCTTTAACCGTAATTCCAGACTTAAAATCTTTTGACCTTCTTCATCAACCGCCGCGAGCTTTCCATATGGATATTGTGGCCTTCATAGCCCAAATAGTCCCGAAGAGGCAGGGCTTTGCTGTATAGAGTCAAGATTTCGTTTATATAATGGGCCCTCATTGATTCCAATGAAGATATTCTTGTTTAAGTACGACAACTGATGCGCATTTTAACTGAATTTTTAGTCTTCTCCGTCGGGAAGGGTCTGAAGGACCTGACTCTCGAGGCACAAATCTGACTTCAGAGCCTTATTGGACTGTTACTGACACTGTAAATGCCTGTACAGAAGTACCTCTTCGCTCTACCCCAAAAGCGGGAAAGGCCTCAGTAGGCAGCCCATATTGCAAATGTTAATCAGTTGCCTTGGAAATTGCTGCAATCGAATTAACCTGATGTTATTCAATCTATTAACTTTATTAGTCCCCGCACTTAAATTCAGTTACGGTTCTAAACCTAACACTTTCTCCCCACTAGTAGGTATCGTTGTTATTATTATAAATATAAACTGGATATTGTGGGAACACCCAAATAACAGGCGAAAAATAATTATGTTGAAGTTAAATCAGCTATCTTGCTCATGAAAATTATTTAATATTTTTAACATACCAAGTAATTCCGCTAAAGGCCCTTAGCGAAGGATAATAATAATAAATGGACAATTATAATAATTTATATTAAGGTCTATTTGCTCTAAACCAATATGCGGGGGATATGTGAAAATGGAAAGAAGTGGCAGCCTTAAAGAAATCGAAACTCTTTTAGAAAAATTTACAAATGCTCATGGAATATCAGGCTCTGAAGATAATATCCGGAATCTCCTTGAAATGGAAATCGAGCCTTATATTGACACAATCCAGAAAGATGTTATGGGAAACCTTATAGCTACAAAAAAGGAAAAGGGCCTTCTATAATGCTGGCAGCCCACGTGGACGAAATAGGGCTCATGGTCAAGTATATCGATGATAACGGCTTCCTTCGTTTTGTTGGGATAGGAAGATGGTTTGACCAGACTCTCCTTAGCCAGAGGGTTGTAGTTCATGGCAGGAAGGGATCCATTCCCGGAGTTATTGGGTCCAAACCCCCCCATTTAATGAAAGGGGATGAAAGGAATAAGCCGGTGAAAATAGAGGACATGTCTATCGATATAGGAGCAAAGGACAGGGAGGATGCTGAAAGCCTGGGAATCGAGATAGGCACGACAGTTACTATTGATCGGGAATTTGTATCCCTAGCAAACGGAAAGGTTACTTCCAAAGTCTTTGACGATCGTGCAGGAATTGTAGTTCTTATCGAGGTCATGAAACGGCTTTCTAAACATAAAATTGAAGCAAACATCTACGCCGTAGGTACTGTCCAGGAAGAAGTAGGACTGAAGGGAGCAAAACCCTGTATTTTCTGGCTTGCCCCTAACCTGGCCCTTGCCCTTAATACTGCTCCTGGAGATTATCCGGGCATTAGCAAAACCGATTATCCTCTAGAAGTCGGGAAAGGGCCTGTAATTACCGTAGCTGATGCGCTTGGAAGAGGACTTATAGCCCACCCGCAGGTTCTTAAGTGGCTGAAGGAAACTGCCGCCGAAAATAAGATTCCATATCAACTGGACGTTGGTTCTGGGGGAACTACTGATGCTACAGCAATACACCTCACAAAGGAAGGTATTCCCACAGGTACGGTTAGCATAGCCACCCGGTATGTCCATTCACCTGTTGAGGTTTTGGATGTTTTAGACGTGGAAGCATGCATCTCACTGATTGTAAAAGCAATAGAAAACGTTGACAGATATTTTAAAAAACTGTCTTAGAATTGATTTGGATTTTAAGACACCCTCTTAGAAGCAAAGCACACATTATGACAAAATGGCTTCTATAATGTTAGCCGACGAAGACTTCAAAGTACCTCTAAATAAAAGATTACCATGATAGAGAAAGAACTCATAGAATCCGGAAGTATGAAAATAGAATGGGCAAGAAATCATATGCCAGTACTTGCTATCGTCAGAGAGAAATTTGAGAAAGAAAAATCTCTGAAAGGACTGAAAGTGGGAATGGCCCTTCACGTAGAAGCAAAAACCGCAGTCCTTGTAGAGACTCTAGCTGCAGGCGGTGCAAAGGTATGCATTACTGGGTGCAATCCTCTAACTACTCAGGACGATGTGGCAAGAGCTCTCGATACCCGTGAGAATATAAGTTGTTTTGCAAAATATGGGGTTAGCACCAGCGAATATTATGAAGCGATAGGCAAAGTCCTTAACTGTGGACCTGATATCACAATCGATGACGGAGCGGACCTTATATTTAAGCTTCATAAAGAAAGGACTGATTTGCTTCCGAATATCCTGGGAGGTTGTGAAGAAACAACTACAGGAGTTCACAGGCTTCATGTCATGGAGAAAGAAGGAGCTCTGAAAATGCCTGTGATTGCTGTAAATGACGCCATGACCAAATACCTTTTTGACAATCGCTATGGGACAGGACAGTCAACCTGGGACGGAATTAACAGAACCACGAATCTCCTGGTTGCAGGCAAAAACGTTGTTGTCGCAGGCTATGGCTGGTGTGGGCGTGGGGTTGCAATGCGGGCTGCAGGTCTTGGAGCAAGTGTAATCATTACTGAAATTGATCCCATCAGAGGCCTTGAAGCCATAATGGATGGGTATAGGGTTATGAGAATGGCCGACGCTGCAAAGTTAGGGGATATCTTTGTCACTACTACCGGAAACCGCGATGTCATTACAGCTGAACATTTCCAGGTTATGAAAGATGGAGCAATTCTTGCAAACTCCGGACACTTCAATGTGGAAATAGATATGGAATCTCTTGCTTCTCTTGCAAAATCAGTTCGAACCGTCAGACAAAATATAAAAGAATACGATATTGGTAACCGGCGTATCAATGTTATAGCTGAAGGAAGACTTGTCAATCTGGTTGCAGGTGACGGACACCCTGCCGAGGTTATGGATATGAGCTTTGCAAATCAGGCTCTCTGTGTACGCTACATTGCTGAAAACAAACTCCAGAATGGAGTCCACAAAGTTCCTTATTCACTAGATGTGTATGTGGCAAGAATGAAACTCGAGTCACTGGGTATAAGCATCGATGAACTCACATCGGCGCAAGAGAGTTATATAAACAGCTGGGAGTATGGGACATAAATTGGAATGAAACTACATAAAATTCTGTCAAGTTGTCGTCACCTAATACTCATAAATCGTTTATCACTTGTTGTCGCCTTTTAGAAAAGAGTATCATCTATCTAGTGACGACAACTTGATAGAACCTATAAACTCAAAATTTATAATTATTAAATCCGCAGACTAACAGAGCTAGAATTTAAATTCAGTCTTCAACAAGTTTGATAGCAACCTCTGGACAGGCTTCCACACACCATTCACATTCGATGCAATTTTTTGGGCGGGCTACTACTCCCTTCTTTGCTCTATCAATTTCTTGAATATCAAAAACTTCTACAGGGCAAACTTCATAGCAGGCTAGAGCTCCACTACACTTATGGTAATCAATTACTGGATACATCTCATATCGTCCAAATTATAATACCTGAATCGCTTTATCTATGTTATAGATAAAATAGCTCTTAAGTCATGTCGTTTCACGACTTACTGGTGTAACAGAAAACCAACGTACATTTCGAAGTGGAATATGCCGATTTTTGTTGTCACTCAACATCATCCACAGAAGATCTAAACCAAATCTAACTTCTGTGCATTCGAATGATTCGTAATAGCCATCCATCCACCTAACGTTTACTTTTATGGTAACCATATTCAAGTCTCCTTGTCATATTCATTATAGATAAATCAGTAAAATTATTGATAATAATAGAACAGATCATTCTAATTTTGTTGAAATCCAGGCAAAAACTTGGTACAACATATTTAACAGTGTTTTTGCGAACTCTACTTTATTTCAGCATTTCCTTCACTTGTCGCATATCAGCTATGGCTTGTTTCTTTACTTCGTTCATCTTTTCCTCATTATTGATTTCTGTTTCTAGCATTTGTGTTATTATATCAATTCTCATTGCCATGACACATTTTTTCTGTTCTTCCGTTAGAAGTTCCCACAGTTCTTTCATAACTTCTACGACAGCAGGCATTGCCCCAGTATGCATCATTGGGTTTGTTCCCATTGAATGTCCTTTGTCCATGTTTAACTATCTCCCACTAAGCAAAATTTTTAAAGGCTTTAATATCTTCTAGAATCATTGTGTTTACCGCTATCCCGCTAGTAATTGACTGTAATCAATCAAAAACTCAGAAAGATAAATGAAAGCCTCGATTTATGTTGTATCATTTAGGATTAGTATTTAGAACATATAATATTAAGAGAAATATAATTAAGAAACCAGTAATTGAAACAACTTCACGATATGCCTGAAAGCAAAAGAAAAAGTATGCTAAGAATCAGACCTCGAATTATAGCAAACCTTTGATCAGAAACTTAATTTCCAAAAATATATTCGTCTTTTCTTCATTGTTTAATTAAAATAATTGGACAAAAATCAATGAATACAAGGAATATCAATGAATTTTGTGGACAGACTTCCCTGTAACCTGTTGGGGGATGGAGTAGGAGAGCTATCTACCTATCTCTGTCAAAAGAAAAAGCAATAATTTGGGGGTAAATATTATGGCAGATGCTTCGAGTGTATTACCATCTATATGTGCGTATCCTGATGATAAGTGCAAAAATCTTCAAATTGAAGTGGTCCTTCCAGGAGTCGAAAAGAAAGATATTTCTTTTAAGATTTCCGAAAGCGGCTTTTATGTAAAAGCTAGAAAAGAAGGAGTAAATTATATGGGCAGTTATTCTATCGACTGCTCCGTAATTCCGGAAAAGACAGTAGCTAAATACTCAAACGGTATACTTAAAGTTACAGTACCTTATCGAGAGCCTCTAGAAAAATTAGTTGATGTTAAAATCGAGTAAGGTACCAATTATAGGGTTCTGTCAAGTTGACAGGTGCTGGACACTTTATAGGCTTTACCGCAGCTGAAAAATTCCTTAGCTCCCGCCAACTTGACAGTACCTCAATTTTTACCAGTAAATCATGATCGAATCAAGTCGCGCAGTACCTACCTTCGTCCAGTACTTGCAAATAGTACAGTACTGAGTCTCGCTATCTGAGCTCAATTTCAGTTTCGCATTACATTTTGGACATAATTTTAGGCCTTTCGTAAATAACCCTCCTTTCTTTATTAGTAAAAAAATTAATAGGCTTACTTTTTCACTAATAGATATGAGTAAGCTTTCACAGTGTTCTACTATCCTTGTTATAGAGAAAAGAAACAAAACAAAATGTTAGAAGAAGCCCAAGGGCATTATGTTCCTTTACTGCATCCCCCAATACAGTTGCTTTATTATTGTACCCATCACACTATAACAGAGCAGGAACCTACCCTTGGACTGTTCTTAGTGTCCCCTCGTACTTCACCATTCGATCTTTTGTGTCTCTTCCAGTTCAATCTGTAGTATTATTATAAATTATTTTAAATTAATTGTATCAAAAATAACTTAGCTTCAAAACATGTTATAGGGTCAAAAGTTTCAAAGCTACATTGAGGCCGGCAGTGTTTCAATTTGTCTGTAATCGGGGTGGAACCCTAAAGATAAAGAAAATAACAGTTAAAATGTTAGGTTTAATCTGTAAATCAAAAATCAAATAGCCATTTAGAAAGCTAGAAGACATTGAACATGCTCACAATCTACAGCTACGCTTTTATTCTCTTCCCTAATCGAATGATCCGTTTAGTGAAAAATATTATTGTACCAAAAAAGATTATTATAAAAACAGGTAAAAAGGTAATCGGCAAAGGCTGTGCAGTCAATGTGTGATAATTTATGTAAAAAAAGAACGCTAATATCTCAACTTTTATAAGTATAAATAGATCCTTTGCACTGAAGTACACTGCTTCTTTGTTTTCATCAGTAATTTTAACAGGAACATTCCAGATCTGTGGAAAAAAAGACACCGCAGTTATAAATGTATAGAGCAAAATACCAATGGCTGGTAAAAAAAGAATTTCATATTTACTTCCCCACTTATCGATTTCACCCATTACATTGTAATGCATAGGAACTTGTTGAGGAATTCGATTCCACTGAGTGCAAACAAGGACAATCATCCCAACCAAAAGTAGAAGACCTATTGTTTCCAAAGCAACTTGGAACTTAGTATACTTTAACTTCATAGTGAGACTCTCCTTAACAAGCAAAATATAAATTCTGTTACTTTTTGTTATCCGTTAAACAGAGTATGTTTTCAAATATATCAAATGTATCATTTTAGGTACTGTGTAGTCTACGAAGTTTGACCTCTATTCACATGTCACTTAATGCTTAAAATTTAGTCTCGACCCCACAGACTATACAATACCTTTTGTTGGATACTTCAAAATACGAACGTTTTGATGTACAAAGTTCGTATTTTAACCAAAAAACCACTTATTTTTCTATCAAAAGTTAGAATATTCTTTACCAAATACGAACGCTTTAATATTTAGTTCGTGTGCCGTTCTCATGGATAATGGACTTGTAACCTATGATGAAACAAAGGTTCTCACAGTAGCAAAATATGATAGATTTGTTAATTTCATTCCAATGAAGTTCAGGCCTATTTTTGAAGTCAATACAATTACAGGCCTTCGGTACGTGGAACTTCAAAGGCTATACGATCACGAAGAATGGTACTATACAGAAAGAAATCAGATTATTCTTCCTAAAGAAGCACAGAGAAAAGTAAAACAAAAACTTGTAAAACGAACAATTGATAAGTTACCAGCTACATTTCCATATCTTTTCAAAGCGTTCCTAGAGAGCAAGAGACCACCAGCACGTAATACTTGGTTTAAAGACCTTGAAAGATGGAGCCACAAAGCCGGTATTACTCCAAAGATTAATCCAAAGACTCCAAGGAAAACAATTGAAAGTTGGATGCTAAAAGCAGGAATACCAGAGATTGAAATATATAGCAGGCAAGGACACGATCCTATTACCAGTCTTAGACATTACCAGAGTCTTTCCTTTACAGATTACGAAATGAGG
>Ga0207834_1000168_pt1 | contig 23374 bp, 23 predicted proteins | sample LuqExpMetagenom5_FD_187763 | JGI IMG/M metagenome (GOLD analysis project Ga0207834, IMG submission 187763) | Tropical forest soil microbial communities from Luquillo Experimental Forest, Puerto Rico - Sample 5 (SPAdes) | ecosystem: Environmental > Terrestrial > Soil > Tropical forest ...
TTTGTATCGGCGGGGTTCAGCAAGCCTCCGCCTTTACACATGTAGGGCGGGTTCGATACTACCGCATCAAAGCTCGAAGCTCCGAAAAGCGTAACCGCTTCTTTGATATCTCCCCCGATTATTTTGACCTTGTCGCCAAGACCGTTCATATCTACGCTCCGCTTTGCCATATCAGCAATATCGGCCTGTATTTCAAGTCCGGTCACTTCACGCGGCCTCTTTTTGGCGGCCAATAGAACGGCAATAATACCCGTGCCCGTACCCAGGTCGATGACCCTGCTGCCCGCAGCTATCTGTGCAAAATGTGAAAGCAGCACTGCATCCACGCCGAAACAAAACCCATCCTTCTTCTGTATGAGCTTCAATCCCTTATATTGCAGATCGTCGACCCTTTCATCTTCACGGATCTCAATGTCCAAACAAAAGCCCCTTTCACATTAATCAAAATCACCGCCGTATAACTAAATAAGGAGCCACGCTTCAGCTAAATGCCGATGCCTGACCCCTTAATTGCATCCTGAATAATTACTCCGGTTTCGGAGCATCAACGGGACATACGTTTGCGCACGAGCCGCACTCAATACATGCGTCGGCATCAATAACATATTTGCCGTCACCTGCCGAAATGCATGATACCGGGCACTCGGATTCACATGCGCCGCAGCTGATGCATTCATCACTAATTTTATATGCCATCAGGAACACCTCCTCAGCCTTTTTGTTTACTTAACGTGTAAGCAAGCCTTTATTATTTTACCACCAAAGTATTATTATGAAAATACTTTTTCATAAAAACCAAGAAACTATTCCATGCGCCGCCCATTAATCTTCAAGGGCTTTCAAAGCCTCTATATCCGCATCGTTCTCCTCACGGACGGTCACATCCTTGATGAGCTTGATTTCGCTCAATTTGTAGGACTTCAGATCTGTCTCGTTACCCTTGTCGAGCCTGACCTTGACGATCTCCCTGATCAGATAAGTCTCAACGACTACACCCTGGCCTTCGGGAGTCTCAACGATCGCCCCGGTCTTCGGAGCTCTCCTTATTATCGACTCGTATGCGTCTTGCTCGTATTTGAGGCAGCACATCAGCCTGCCGCATGTTCCGGATATCTTTGTAGGATTAAGGGACAGTCCCTGTTCTTTTGCCATTTTTATCGATACCGGCTGGAATTCCCCGAGATACGAGCTGCAGCAGAGCACTCTTCCACACACCCCTATGCCGCCCATCATCTTTGATTCATCCCTGACGCCTATCTGGCGCAATTCTATGCGTGTCTTGAACACCGCCGCAAGGTCTTTGACCAGTTCCCTGAAATCGACCCTTCCGTCAGCTGTAAAGTAAAACAATATTTTATTGTTATCGAATGTATATTCTACATCGATCAATTTCATTTCAAGGTTGTGATCCCTGATCTTCTGAAGACAGGACGCAAAAGCTTCCTTCTCCTTCCGGCTGTTGTCGGCTGCACGCTTTATATCATCCTCCGTCGCGACACGCATGACTTTTTTCAGCGGAGCAACCACCTCATCGTCAGAAATCTCGCGGGTCGGGATGACAGCCTCCCCGAATTCTATTCCCCTTGCCGTTTCGACTATAACATTGGTGCCGGCATCGACTTCAAATTGATCAGGGTCAAAGTAATATACCTTTCCGGCCTTCTTGAATCTGACTCCAACCACCTTTACCATTAAAAATCCTCCCGAAGACTAATCAACAAATTATCTACAGCCAACTGCATGTTGGCATTCTGTTTCAATGCCCTGCGTGCAGCCTCCAAAGCATCGATTTTGCCTACGATGCCGCGGCTTGCGCGCGTTTGGGCATTATTTAATATCATATCCTTTTTATCTGAATTAATCAACATATTTTCATTCCCAGTCTCACACATTATCAGCAGATCCCTGTAATAAAGCAGCATTATGTCCAGCAGCAAACCCGCGCTGTCCCTGTTCTCCTCCATCAATGCCGTAAACTCCAGTATACTGCCGGTCTTTCCCTTCTCAACGCCCGGCAGCATTGAGAGTACCTGATCGCGAAGCCTTGAGAAATCTCCGGAGCCTGCAATCTCCAAAGCCAGGCCGATATTTCCGTCGGAATAATCGATAGCCAGTTCGGCTGCCTCATGATCGTCTCCAACTGTTGATGCCAGAGCCTGACGTACCTGGTCGTGTGTATATTTTCTGAAATGCAGATGCTGCGCCCTCGATCGCACAGTTTCCAGAAGCGCCTCATAATTTGCGGTGAGGAGTATTATCACGACATATTCAGGCGGCCCCTCAAAAGTCTTCAAAAGGCAGTTCTGCGCCTGTTCCGTCATTTTTGCCGCATCCTCCACGATATATACCTTCCGTTTCGAATACATCGGCTTTATTGCGACATCACCCTGGACGTCCCTGATCATATCCACACCTATACTGTTCTCTTCGGTATTTATCCTGTGAAAGTCCGGGTTCGATCCATTTTCAAAAAGCTGGCACGGTACGCATTTCCCGCAGGTCTTTCCGTCCTTCGAATCATTGCACAGCAAAAGACCGGCAAACAGATGGGCTATCGTTTTCTTTCCCATGCCGGCCGGTCCCGTAAAAATATATGCGTGTCCGACTCTGTTTTCCGACAATGCTCTTTCGAGGCTGGCTACAACCTCTTTTTGTCCTATGATCCCGCTGAAATCCATTTATTGCCCCTTTGAATGTTTCAAATGAAATCCACGCCTTAAGGGCGCTAAACATCCTACCTACCAGTACAGATCGAGTATCAGTCCCCTGATGTCTTCCAAACGCTGGAGAAGGCTTATGTTATCCTTTTCCCCGTTCAAAACTTCCTGCGTGAGCTTATCCAGTTCATCATTGATGTTTTGTACTATGGCATAGACCTTATGCCGGCCTCTTCTGTCGAGAAGGCTTTTCTTCGAAAATTTTCTTGAATTTCCGAGCGCCGTATCAAGAAACTCGGCGATAAGCTTCCTGTATATCTTGAGTTCCCTGACGTCGACCCGCTTGGAAAGAGTCTCTCCCTGTTTCACTATATCCTGCACAAGCTTTTCGAGACGCTGCTCGTAGTCAACGTCCTCCGCTTTAGCCAGCTGGCTGCGGAAATCGGCATTCCTGCCTGCCTTTATCTTTACATCGTCCTTAACCGGCATGCCCGGTAATCCCGTGGGATTACCCAGAGAATCTACAACCTTCAAAGGTATACCTCCAAGTGCGCAGCGTTACTTCAGGGCTAGGCCTTCTCGAAACGCTCGACATCCAGAATGAAAATCGTAGCGCCGCCGACAACGACTTCGACAGGGTATGGGATGAACATCCCGCCCATTCCGTTCGGAGTCATGCTGGAATTTATCACCTGTTTTCTGCTCTTTGACTTTCTCTTTATAACGTCGATAACAGCGTCCAGGCTGGCTTCTTCGACACCAACAAGCAGAGTCGTATTGCCGGCCTTCAGGAAACCACCCGACGAACAGAGTTTGGTAACGCTGAATCCGTTTTTGTTAAGTTCCTCCATGACCTTTGATCCATCTTCATCATGAACGATAGCAAATACAAGTTTCATACGCTCAGCCTCCCTTTGTAAATATGATACATCTATACAAGCTTTATAAAACCAAGAGTCACCTCAAGCTGCCTTCGTATATCCTGCCAGACCTCCGCTTCGGACCTCGAAGCATCAATAGCCTTTATCCTGCCCGGAAATCTTCTGGTCAATTCCCTATACCCGTTGTAAACCTTTCTGTGGAAATCCATCAGCTCATTTTCTATCCTGTCGCTTCCCGTCGATTCCATTCTCCTTTTCAGGCCTATTTCGGGATCCAGATCGAGAAAGAAGGTTATATCGGGCATCAAGCCATTTACCGCTATATTCGTGATACTCTCAAGTCTGTCCAGCGCAATGCCTCTGCCAAAACCCTGGTAGGCATAAAATGAATCCACATACCTGTCGCAGATGACCGTTACGCTTTTTTCGATTGCCGGCCGTATCACCTGCTCCACCAATTGCGCCCGCGCTGCCGAATACAGAAGTAATTCCGCGGTATCCGACATTTCAGTATATTCCGGGTCCAGTATTATGGAGCGTATATTTTCACTGATCCTTGTCCCGCCCGGCTCTCTGGTTAGAAGCACTTCACAGCCCATCGAGGCAAGGTGCTCCCGCATTTTCATTATCTGCGTCGTCTTTCCGCTTCCGTCCGTGCCTTCAACTGTGACAAACAATCCCCGATTCATATTTACCCACCTGTATGCTGCTTCTACCTGCTATAATAACATTATACCATGATTTATCATTGTATAATTGGCCACATATGATTTATTTCCTGTGCAGGACCGCGACTGTGCCATTCTCTCCGATTCCATGAACGGAACCTCCGGAACGGACAAGTGTCGCGATATAATCAACCATATCGCGGCTTATAATCTCGCCGGGACATACCAGCGCCAAACCGGGCGGATACGGCGAGATCATGCCTCTGCTCGTTCTGCCGGCCGTATCTTCGAGCGAAATATGGTCGACCTCCGCCTCAAGTATCGCCGAGGAGCTCACTGCCTGCACGGGCGCTCTAAGTCCCCTGTATTCCGTGACAACGGACAGTATTTCACTCAATTCTGCAGTATTACCGGGAATATGAGCGCTATCCAGACTGGAAAGCGCTGAGAAAAGTCTTCGGATACTTTCTGGATCGTCAGCTACCGTAGCTATGCAAACGATATTAAACAGATCGGACATCTCCACCTGTATGTTATGTCTTTCCCTAAGCAGTTTTTCCGCAGAATAGCCTGTCATGCCGATACCTGCCGCATTTGCAGTCAACCTGGTACCGTCGAGTTCGAAGCCCGGCACATCGTTGCGGTCCAACATCCTGATACCGCTATTTCCCATTCCATTAAGCGAAGTCCTGACAGAAGACAATAGTCCGTCCAGCAGGCTTCTGCCGTTTTTCTGCATAAGCTCCCTGGCAATATCAAGATATGCCATAATAACATATGACGGACTGGTTGTCTGGAACATATCCAGAAAATATTCCAGCCTCTCCCGGTCAATATGGTCAGAACCGATATGAAGATAGGCGCCTTGAGTAAATGCCGGAAGCGTTTTGTGGGCGCTCTGTATGCACAGGTCCGCACCGGCTTCGAGCGCGCCCGCGGGAAGCTCCGTGTGGAATGAAAGATGCGCTCCGTGAGCTTCGTCGACGATAAGTATTTTTTTGTGTTTATGAACTATTTCAGATATTTTTTTGATATCACTGCAGACGCCGTAATAATTGGGCCGAGTGATAAGAACACCTGCTGCGTCAGGCATTTCAAACAACGCCTTCTCAACAGCCTGCGGTGTAATGCCCGTATTTATCCCGAATCCCGGCGAATACTCCGGCAGGATATATGCCGGATTAACACCCCTCAGCAGCATGCCGTTTATCACGGCGCTGTGTGAATCGCGTCCGACGATAAGATGCTCACCCGGTCTACATACTGTTGATATCGCGGCATGAAGGCCGACTGTACTTCCATTGACAAGAAAGTAGCTCTTCTTTGAGCCGAAGGCTTCGGCAGCCAGTTCCTGCGCCTCTTTCAACACGCCTGCCGGAGCGTGGAGATTATCCAGACCCGGTATTTCAGTCAGATCCAGTTTTTCGATCTCCGACAGAAATATCTCCGGGATGCCCTTCCCCAGCTTATGTCCCGGCATATGGAAAGGAACCGGCAATTTATCAGTATAGGATCTTATAGCGCTGTAGACAGGCGTATTCCAACTTCCTATAGCTGTTCTCCTCTTATCTCATTCCTGTTTTTTTCGTATATGATGCGAAGTCCTTCAAGCGTAAGACGGCCATTGACCTCATCTATGGTTTCGGCTTCAGATGCGATGAATTTTGAAAGCCCGCCCGTTGCAACAACTTTAATGTTTTCTTCCTTCATTTCCAGTTTGATTTTGTTCACAAGATAATTCACCTGGCCGACATATCCGTGAAATACGCCTGACTGCATGCCTGCCGGAGTATTGCGGGCGATGACCGCCCCATGCTTTGCAAGATCTATCCTTGGCAGCTTTGCAGTTCTCTGGTATAAAGCTTCTGCAGCGATTTTGATACCGGGGCATATCACTCCGCCAAGAAATTCTCCTTTGGAGGAAATGGCGTTGAAGGTGGTGGCTGTTCCGAAGTCCACTACGATAACAGGCCCGCCGTATATCTCATAGGCTGCGACCGCGTTTACGATCCTGTCCGCGCCCAGTTCACGCGGGTTCTCGTATTTTATATTTATGCCGGTCTTGATTCCCGGCCCGATAAGTATGGGATCCTTTTTCAAAAATCTCTGTATGGCATGTTCCAGAGAGAACATGACCGGCGGGACGACTGATGCGATTATAACCGCCTCTATATCTTCTATTGCAAGCTTTTCATAACTGAAGAAGTTGATGAAATACATGCCGAACTCGTCGGCTGTCCATTCCCTGTTAGTCCCGACCTTCCAATGGGCTATGAGTTTGCTGTCATCATAAACGCCAAACCTGATATTGGTATTGCCTACGTTCACTGCCAAAAGCACTGTAAAACCCTCCGTATCAGTACATCGGAAGCTGCCGTCTAAAGCTTCATGCTCCTGATTTCCATTATCTCAAGATCTATTTCCTTTTCAAGCCTTATGATATCCTGTTTGATATCGTCTATCGTCTCTTCCGCCCTGCTTCTCTGGTTATTGCCGTATCTGCCCTGCTGGGCGCCGGAATGCTGTCTTGGCTGGACGTCTCTTTCAGAGTCTCTCGGCTTTTCACGGTCACGATAATAACCCCTCTGCTGCCCGCTTTCTCTGCCATGCTGTTCATGCTGCTTTGCCTGGTGCATGTTGTTTCTCTGCTGAAAATGCCCCTGGTTTGAATTCTGGGACTGGTTCTGGCCCTGTGCTTCCTTATTTGCTGAAACCTGCGCATCAGAATTCTGCTGATTCTGCTGGCGGGGTTGATTATGCTGTCTCTGTCCCTGATTGTAGCCCTGGTAATTTCTGCTGCGGTTCTGCTCATTTCTGGGCTGATCATTTCTCGGCTGTTCATTTCTGGGCTGATCGTTCCTCGGCTGTTCGCTTCTGGGCTGATCGTTCCTGGGCTGTTCATTTCTGGGCTGCCCAGCTGCAGTTTTTTCCGTGTTCTGGGCGTTTACGGTCTGATTATTATCGACCATTGATTTTCCCTCCAGTCAATTCGCTTAACTTATTTTATTTTAAATACGTCAACAAGTCAACCCCAGCAACTTTGCGGCGTTTTCACCCAGCACCGCCTTTTCACGGCTTTCAGGAAGCATTGCGCTCCGTATTCTTTCCACTTCCTCTGTTTGGTCTTCCCAGGGCGAGTCGGTAGCAAAAAGCAGTTTATCGTAGCCGTGCTGCGAAGCTATCCTGTCGAACTGCACCCTCTCCATGCCTTGAAGACCGAAAGAAGTATCAAAATACAGATCTTCTCCTGCCAGGTATCGTTCGACCTCATCCCAGTAGGCGTAACCTCCCATATGGGCGGCAACGAACCTGGTCCCCCTGAATTCCCTCACTACTTTCCGCAAACGCTCGGGGGTGCAGTGATAAGGCGCCGGAAGACCTATATCGAGACCCGCGTGAAATATTACGATCAGGCCCAATTCAGCTGCCTTTTCATAGATAGGATACATTTTGGGATCATCGACATAAAACTGCTGATAATCAGGATGGAATTTTATCCCTTTGAGTCCGTCAGTGCGTATTCTCGCAAGTTCCGCCTTCCAGTCGTCAAAATCCGGATGCAGCGTACCGAAGGGAATTATGTCCTCGTCCTGCACCGAAGCCGCCCATTGATTAATCTTTGTCGTCTGCTGGGGCTTCGTCGCTATACTGAGCAATACAGATTTGTCAATTCCGGCTTTCTTCATCGACGACCGTATTCCCGATATGGTCCCGTCGGACCTGGCCGGGAGCCCGGCCACTTCTGCAAGCGCTGCTACCGCTCTTTGCGCCAATTCATCCGCAAAGCAGTGCACATGAAAATCAATTACCAATCAAAAAACCCCCTACCGTTCTGCAAAAACCCCTCACCTCAATAGTATATACCGCTTACGGATACCTCCCCCGAATACAGATCCCGGCGGACCCCGTCAAGGCAATCCACAGACAGCTTTCCATCCGGTGTTATATCGACCGCGGTCCCGGAATATTCGATGCCCTGTAATTTAAAGCTTACAGTCCTGCCCAGCGTTACAGAATATTTACGCCATCTTTCGAGGATATCCTCCCGTCGCCCGTCCGAAATCTGCCTTATTACCTCATCCAGTTTAAATAATACGGCCCGTATGACCGATAATTTGCTGAATTGCTTTATTTCAGCAGGATCTTTGGCTTGCGCCGACATCCTAAGTGAAACTGCCCTGTTCTTAAGCTCGTCAGGAAAGTCTTCCCTGTCCTGCGAAAAATTTATGCCTATCCCCAGAACTATATAATTGACTTTGTCCGCCTCAGAGCTCATTTCAAGGAGTATTCCGCAGACTTTTTTACCTTCGATAACGAGGTCGTTCGGCCATTTTATCCCGGTGCCGACCCCGGTCGCTTCCTTCAAAGCGTCGGCCGCTGCAACGGCTGCAGCCAGCGTCAGTATCTGTGTTTCTGCAGGAGCCATGTCCGGCCTCAGCACGACTGAAACGTATATGCCTTTGCCGGCCGGGGACTCCCAGTTCCTTCCGAGGCGGCCCCTGCCTGCAGTCTGGCGCCCGGCGACTACGGCCGTTCCCGCGACGCACCCTTCTGCCGCAAGCTTTTTTGCCAGGTTGTTCGTAGAATCGACTGTATCATAATATTCGACTGCCCGGCCGACAATGACTGTTCCCAGGCCGTCCGCGATCTCGTACGAATTGAGTTTTTCAAAAGACGGCAGGAGTCTGTAGCCCTTCCTTGAGGAAGCTTCAATGAGGTAGCCCTCCTGCCTGAGTTCCTCGATATATTTCCATACGGCTGTCCTGGAAACGCCAAACAGCTTCCCCAGTTCGCCACCGGAGACGCATCCCGGCGAAGCCTCCTTGAGCCGGTGCAGTATATTGTACTTCATTAGGTCCTCCTGATCATCCCTTAATATCCGCTCATATCGGGTATTTTCAGTGTGTAAGTCCTGCCATCGCCGGCATAAGTGAAAACAGCCAGCCCATTTGCACTATCCTCTATTGCTTTTGCCTTGCCGTCTTTACACAGCTTTTTAAAGAAAAAGTAAAGCAGCGTATCGTTCAGATCGTCATGGACCTCCTTCATGCCTTCCAGGAGGTTGTTGAAATAGAGCTCCTGCGAATTGCTGTAAAGCACGGGGGAATCCAGTCCTTTCCCGGGCAGGCTGATCTGATCGCTGAGAATGGTGCTTGTTATAAGGCATTCCGGCAGTCTGTAACTGCCGAAGGTGTAGTTTTCGATCGGCATTATGGAACGCCTGTAAAGCTCCATTGCTTCAGGGTGCGGCAAGCCTGCCTTATACAGCAGCGTATCCGCTATCCGGCAATGTTTGGGCTGCACCTCCAGCTTCAGGCATTTGAAGTCGGAAGATGTGTATTTTTCATAGTCATCCCTGGGATTGAGCAATGCGGTTATACATTTTTTCATTTCACCGTCTATCTCTACTTCACGGCTGTACCACTCGGAAAGCTTGATGCCGCATTCAACTGCAACACCCGTTTTATCGGCGGGAAGATATAAATATACCTCGACCACACATTCACCTCCAAACTTAGCCTAAAGGAATGAGTCCGCCCTCTGTTCATCATTTCTGAAGCCTTTTGAGTATCCCCTCGATGTCCTGTGCTTCCACAGGCCTGATATTAGTTGCGGTACTTCTCTGGGTCATTGTAATGGCGGCATACCTGGATATTTCCTCCCCGGTGATCGCAGGAGCCCGTCCTATGAGTTCCGCCAGAACTGCATCCATTTCGTCCAGATCAGCGAGACCCATCAGCGCCAATATATCATCTATCCGGTCCTTTGCGTATTCATAGTTGAACCTCAGATATTCCGCAATGAGGTAGCCGTTAGCCTTGCCATGGGGTATACCGCTGAAATATGTGTAATTGTATCCTAATCCGTGTATGATGGTTGTTCCGGTATGGGTGATCACCATGCCTCCGAGCATCGACGCATAAAGCAGTGCCTCACGCGTTTCAGGACCGATATTGCCGATCCTGAGGCTTCCAAGGCAGCTGCCGAACAGCCTGATACCTTCACGAGCCAGGATATCCGTCGCCTCAGTCCTTCTTTTACCGAGATAACCCTCCATCGAATGCGACAGCGCGTCAACAGCCGTGTTGACCGTTACCTCGAGAGGCTGGCTTTCCGTATAATGCGGGTCGAGGAAAGCGATCGCAGGAAAAGTATCGGGCGTGCCGAAGCTTATCTTGGTTTGCTTATCCGTCCTTGTAAGGATCGAATATGGCGTCACTTCACTGCCCGTACCTGCCGTTGTCGGAATTGCTACGACAGGCAGGGGCCTGTTCGCAAAATCGTTCGTAAAGAGCTGTTCAGGCTCGATATCGTTTACTGCGAGCACTGCAACAGCTTTAGCCGCGTCGAGCGGCGAGCCTCCACCAATGCCGACGACAAAGCAGGCGCCGTACTGTCTGGCCATGGCGCCGCCTTCCCTGACGTTGTCGAGCGTAGGATTGTTCTGTACCTTATCGTAAATCGTATATTCGATATCAAGCTGCTCGAGAGCAGCGCATATGTCGGAAAGCGCTCCACTCAGTTTTGCCGAACGCCCTCCGGTGACAATGATAGCCTTTCGCCCGTACTTTGCAAGCTCGCTGCCGTTCTTTGATATGCAGCCTTCGCCGAAATATGCTTTCACAGGCATATGGAATTTGAATTGCATACTTTGGTCCCTCTCCCGCGTATGAATTAATTTGTACAGGACACCCGGAAGAGTGCCCTTTTTTTCAGTATCAATCCTATTATAACACATCAGTTCAGAGGAAATTTTCCGGCTGTAGAAAAATTTTCTTTATACAGGATGCATGGGCGAGCAGATGACATAGTCATCGACCAGCCTAGGCTGTGTTTCAACGAGGCGGAATATATGTACTCGCCGCCTCGTTATAATACATTAAATGCCTTCAAGAAAGTCTTTGAAATAGTATTGCCTGAAATGTCAATACGCAATTTTTTTATTGAATATCGCGGGCATATTAAATATAATGTTTGTATAACTATTATATTAATGGATTATATAAACAAATAAATTTGAAATTGGAATGGAGGTCATTGGAATGGCATTTTTAGAGAACCTTGGCAAGAAGGTCGGCGAAGCTGCACAGGCTGCGGCTAAAAAGTCGGGCGAACTCGTAGAGGTCACTAAGCTCAATGTAAATATCAACTCCGAGGAAGACAAAATACAGAAACTCTACGCTCAGATAGGCAAATCGGTTTACGAAAAATACTGCCAGTCAGGCGCAGTTGAAGATTACATAAAAGAGGCCTGCGAGACAATAGCAGTCCACGAACAGAATATAAAGTCTCTCAGGGAAAAAATAGCTGAGGTCAAAGGAACCAAGACCTGTATCTCTTGCGGAGCCGACATGGAAAGGACGCAAATTTTCTGCTCGAAATGCGGCGCGAGGAACGATATCCCGCAGTCGCCGGTTCAGCCGGAAGCCCCCGAAGCCCAGGCTGCCGCAAATCTGACATGTCCCTCCTGCGGCTCGACTCTGGCAGCCGGTTCCGCGTTCTGCACCAACTGCGGTACCAGACTATAGGCTTTGAAACAAAAGAACCGTCCCTCTGTTTCGGACGATCAAAAAGGGTGGGAAAATTCCCACCCTTTGATTTTGCTGTTTGCAAGTATGCACTGATCCTGCGTACCTCCCGTCCGATTCAACCTGCTGCCGACTCCTGAAGGACAGGTACATCAGATCTCTCCTTGTTGGCGCGCTGTGCAAGCATCAGTTTGCATTTATCTACGACCTTTAACGCGGAATCCAGGTCTTCATAAAACATAACTATCAACTCACCCTGTTTTGCATCCATGATAGCTGTTTCCAGCGCTTTTCCCTCCGAATATATGATACTCACCTTTCCGGCATCCCTGCCGGCAGTTATGACGGAATTGTAGAGCAGATCCGCGACCTCTCCGGCATTCCGCCCGCGAAGGTCGTTGTCTTCCTTTATATATATTTTGTCGAAGATCCTTCCGCAAAACCTTCCGACTTCCTGTATACTCTCATTCATCCTGTCGCCGGGCATCCCGATAACGCCGGTGTAACCTGTGGCGTCTATGGTACGCACAAAGTCCGTGACTGCCCTGTAACCGGCCGGATTATGCCCATAGTCGAGCATAACAGTGAACCCGCCCATATCAAATTGATTGAAGCGACCGGGATTCGACCTGACATCGGGCCTGAAACCCATGATACCTTTCCTGATCACAGCTTCCGGTATATCAAGGGCAAGCAGCGAAGCCGCGGCTGCAAGCGAGTTTTCTATATTGCAGGCAGCCCTTCCGTTATATGTGATCGGTATCTCATCCACCTTCGCAATGAATATTTCCCTGCCCTTGCTGTAGAAATAAATGGAATCGTTCTTTTTATATACGACGCGATGTCCGGCTTCGATTTCCTTTTTTATGAGTGGATTTTCATGATTGACGGAAAAAAGAAGGGGATTGCAATTGATCCTCTGCATGAACCAGGGCGTCATTTTATCGTCAGCATTCAGTACGGCGGTCCCTTCAGGCTTGACCGCTTCTATTACGAGAGATTTGACCTTTGCCAGTTCTTCAAGCGTATTTATACCATCAAGGCCGAGATGATCCTCGCTGATATTTGTGATAACTCCGACGTCGGCGGCGTCGTACCCGAGGCCCCGCTTTAAGATACCGCCCCTCGCCGTCTCAAGGACCGCCGCCTCGACCCTCTGGTCGCGCAGGACCCTTGCCGCGCTCAGCGCACCTGTATTATCACCTTTCAATATACATTCTCCGCCCACGTAGATACCGCTGGTCGAAGTCATGCCCGCCACCTTGCCTGCCAAGCCCAGTGTATGCGCGATCATCCTAGTTACAGTAGTCTTTCCGTTCGTACCGGTGACGGATATTACGGGTATATTGCACGGAGTGCCTGCCGGATACAGCATATCCAGTATGTTGCCGGCAACGTTACGGGATTTTCCCTCAGTCGGATAGATATGCATGCGCAGGCCCGGGGCGGCGTTTACCTCGATTAATGCCCCATTTTGCGGCGTAAGCGGTTCGGAAATATCTTCACAGGTAATATCGATCCCGGCTACGTCCAGGTTCATCAGCTCCGCCGCTTTGACCGCAAGCAGGGCAATGGTGGGATGGACCTCCTCCGTACAATCCTGGGCCGTACCTCCCGTACTTAGGTTTCCGTTGTATCTCAACAGGACTCGTGTACCTTTTTCAGGTATGCTGTTTTCGCTATAGCCGAATTTTGCGAGAACCTGGCTTGACATTTCATCGATCTTTATATAAGTCAAAGGTTTTTCATGGTCCGATCCGCGCAGCGGATTTTCATTCTCTACATCGACCAGCTGCTTTATAGTACTGATCCCGTCCCCGGTCACAACAGGCGGTTTACGCTCTGCCGCTGCCGCAAGCTTCCCGTCTATAACAAGCAGCCGGTAATCCTTCCCCGGGATATACTTTTCCACTATGACAGCGCGGCTGTACTGAACGGCTGTCCGGAATGCTTCTTCAAGTTCTCCGGGTTCAAGGATGTTCGGGAAAACTCCTTTGCCCTGGTTGGCGTCATAGGGTTTGACAACTACTGGGTATCCGATGCCGGACGCTATCGCGGCGGCCGAACCGGGAGTATAAGCTATATCCCCGTACGGGACCGGTATTCCGGCCTCTGAAAGAATGCGTTTTGTAAGATGCTTATTGCCGGCCAGGTCGACAGAAATGCAGCCGGAACTATCCGTCAGCGAGGCTTCAAGGTATCGCGTGTACTTGCCGCTGCCGAGCTGCAGTATGCTGGAATGCTCGAGACAGTGGACAGGTATGTTCCTTTTGAGCGCTTCCGCGAAAATTGCGCCCGTGCTTGTCCCCAGATCCGATTCTGCCACCATTCTGGAAAGCTCTTTCAGTGTTTTTTCGAAATCGGGCAGCTTTCCCTCTATTAGGGAGTTTACAGTATTAACTGCCGCAAGCAGACATTCGATCGCAAATTTCTCATTCTTGTACTCGAATATCATATAGTAAACGGAAGGATTCTCCGTTACCCTGCTCTTGCCGTAATTTACCTGATAGCCCATCATGCTCTGTAATTCGAGTACCATGTGTTCTGTTACATGGGTAAGATAAGTCCCCTCCCTCAGCCTGTCAACAAAGCCGCCTTCATAGCCGACTCCGCAGAAATGGCCGGCTAGGCCTGGCATCATTGCAAGAAGTCGTTCGTTGAGCATATAGATATCTTTCGTCGGTGTATCATACAATTCTCCAAGACCTATAACAGCCTTTATTACCGGTTTGAGACTGTAAATGTTCTTACCCTTGAATGGCTGTATTTGATGTATATCCACAAAGTTTCCTCCCATTAGTGCAGCCGCATGACTTCCCTGCTCAAAAGATTGTAGCCGTAACCGGCCGGCAGGACATGCAGGACTACATTAGCTATGGCCAGATTTTCATCCGGCTTCGATTCAGATACGTTCGAACTCTTTATATTGCGCCCGTCAACTACAGTGACGGAATTGCTTCCGATCACTTCAAAGTGATCGTCCGGGAATACCCTTACGGCGGTATCCTCATCGATACCTATCCCAAGGATCGACGGATTCTCCGCCACACCGCACAAAAGCCTTCCGATCCTTCCCCTTTGGTGAAAATGCTGGTCTATGAGAGCTCTTTCGAGAAGTCCGAGACCCGGCGCCATTTTAAGCGTGCATTTCCTGGCAGGATCATTGTTGTTTCCGTCAACTATCATGGTTCTGCTCATGGCGGAGGCTCCGGCGCTGGTTCCGGCAATAGTTGCCCCCGCCTTGTATGCATCGTGGAGCGCAGCATATACCTTTGTCCCACCCAATATACTTGTAATTCTGAGCTGATCTCCTCCGGTAAAGAATATTCCGTTGGATTCAGAAATCAATTTCGAATTGGCATCTATATCCGCATCATCACGGGTATTGATATTCAGGACGCTGGTGAAATGAGCGCCCAAAGCAGTGAATAGCGTCTTATACTGGTTCCCTGCTTCAGCGGGCATTTCGGTAGCGGTCGTAATGACAGTCAGCTTCGCCCCGGCTGCGCCTGAAAGTGTAACGAATGTTTTCAGTACGGTACACTCTCCCGTTTTATCCTCGGCGCCGCCTATAATGATCAAGTTCCCCATATTCATTTCGTTCACCGATTATTATCCTTATATACCTATTACTTGTTTAAGACAGCTAAAGAAAATTTCATTGAAGATCAGGCCTGTCGCGATGAACAGGATGCTTGCAAGTATTAGCGTCAACCCTGCCCTGCTGCCGTTTTTGCTTGCCGTTATGCCCATAATCACAGCAATCACGCCAAAAAAATATGGGTATCTTATCAGCGATAAAGCAGCCGTGATCCACCCGATCAAAAGGAGGAGTGTCTTGCCCGCCGCAGCCGGTTTTCCGGTGCTGCCATTATTATAGGAATAATCCATCTGGTTCACCTCATGCTTTATTCTTTATTGACAAAGCCGCGTATATACATCCAATTCGTGAGAATACATAATACCGGCCGGTTTTCTACCTAATCGACCGGCTTATTTGCGAACCGGTCTGCCGTCCTCAAGCAGCAGTCTGCCGCGGCCATAGAGCCTGTCCGGTATAAAGGAATCCCTGTCAATTAATAAAATGTCGGCATCACGCCCAACCTCCAGTTTACCCTTGGAATCAAGCTTAAGGACTTTTGCAACGTTTTCCGTTACGACCCTCAGGGCTTCACACAAAGGTATACCGTATACCTTTACGGCCGATCTGATATCGTTAAACAATGACATAACGCTGCCGACCTCGTCGTGGGATTCGCCTGCGCCGCTTCCATTGCCGTCCGAGGAAACGGTTACCCTTTCAAGGCCGTCCTTTGTCGCAAGCAGTTCGCGCAGACATTCCGGAACGCTCCTGCCAGCCTTTGTATTTTCTCCAGCAGTGAGATCAATAATTCCTCCATTTTCATGAAACCGGATTGCCTGGCTGAATAAAGGTCCGTTTCTGTTCAGATGTGTCGGGACAAACATGGATTTCGGGAAATCTGTCGATTCAAGCAGGTCAATAAGCGGCCGGAGCCCGGATCTGCCATCCCCCAGATGGAAATGTACCACGCCGGCCTTTTCCCCCAGCATTCCTCCCGAAAGAGCTTCATGGGACAGCTCCTCAAGTTCGCGTATCGACGGGTAGGAGGACCTGTAATCCGATATTGCGATCTCCCCGACGCCTATTATCTTTTCGATATATGCGATATCATTAAGCACGCTGCCCGTAGCAGTCACCGTCGGCAAACCATAGTAACCGGTATAGATATAAGAGGATAATCCCTCATATTCCAGTTGGCGTGCTTTCATAAGAAGATTCGGTATGCTTTTGTCCAATCCGTCAAACCCAAGAAGCCCGACTACGGTGGTAATCCCCGCGGAGACCAGCTTGTCCCAGCCGATCGGGTCCACTATGCTTTTCGGGCCCTGTTCTCCGCCTCCTCCGGTAATGTGAACGTGTTGGTCGATGAATCCCGGACATGCAATTTTACCTCTGCATTCGACCACCTCTGAAAGCGTAAGCTGTCCTTCCTTTATATCCGGCGCTATCATTGCAATTTTACCGAATGCGGTCAAAATATCTTTGACACCCAGATATTGCGGCGCATAGCATTCCACATTCTTCAGCAGCATGAACATATTAACCGTATATCTCCCATCATTGTTTCAATATATTATCTTTTACATTAAAAAAATCGATATACATCTTGTTTGCCGGCGGCAATATGCCTCTGCTCCATGTGATAAGGCATGTATGTTATTTTGCAATAACAATATGATGTTTTTTTCTTACATTGATTACATTATTTAATTTGAATATTTACATCTAATCTGCTACACTTGTTTATGTTTGCTTTATGTAAAGTAATTTATTTCAAAGGGTGATAAAAAAATGCTATCGAATTTCAACAGCTTGACCGCAAAACAGAAAAAGGTGTACACAGCAATAGAAACCTATATCAATCAAAACGGCATACCCCCGACGGTTCGCGAAATAGGTGAGTTGGTCGGTGAAAAGACGCCGGGAGCAGTTCAGGGAATCCTTAATCGACTGGAGCAAAAGGGAGTAATAAAAAGACAGCTTGGCGCTGCAAGATCTATCCAGTTGGTATCCTCCGATGCACAAATGTATGTTAAACCGGCTTATATACCGGAAATAAAAAAGATCAGCAAACGCAATATCACTGACCTGACAAACATTTATAATATCGAGAAATATCATCCGTTCTCCCCTGATTTCGTAACTGAAAATAATGGATATTTCCTTTTCGAATCTCCGGTCGATGGATTGACGGAAAGCGGATTTGGCGCAAATGACCTGATATTGGTCAATTCAACTGCAGAACCCATGTCGGGAGATATAGTTCTCGTGTTTTATGAAAACCGCTCCCTTCTCAGATATTATTACCCGGATACCGACGGAACTCTTACGCTGAAAGCTGATTCCAGCATCATTGACAAAGTACGCTTTACTCCTGAAGAAGTAAGCCTGATAGGAAAAGTCGAAGGCAGATATACCAGGTTCTAAAAAGAAGCAATAAAACAGAATAAATAAAATCAAGGGACAGATTTCAGATAGTGGATCTGTCCCTTTTTACAGCAGAAAATACAACAAAAGCTGGCCCGTATGAGCCAGCTTTTATTTACTTCGATTATTTAGCTGCAGCCGGAGCTGTTGCTGTTGCATACATGAAGTACTTGAAGCCCAGAGGTGAAGTATACATGCCTGTCACGCTCGGATTCTGCAGGTACAGATCTACATAATAGTAAATCGGGCAGAGCATCCAATCCTTGAAGATGAGATCTTCAGCCTGGTGCATCATCTGGAAGCGTTTTGCCGGATCAGTGGATGATTTTATATTCTTGATCAAAGAATCATATTCCGGATTGCTGTACTGAGCGTCGTTGTTGCCGCCGCCGGTTACCCACATATCCAGGAAGGAAATAGGATCGTTGTAGTCGCCCAGCCATCCATTACGTGCGATCTGGTACTCGCCGTTCTTACGGGTATTCAGGAAGGTGTTCCATTCCTGGGAAGTAAGGGTTACATTGACGCCGATCTTCTTCCACATGTTCTGGAGTGCTTCACCGATCTGCTGGTGGCCTGTGCCTTCATTGTAAAGATATTCGATGGCCGGCAGACCCTTGCCATCCGGATATCCAGCGTCTGTAAGCAGTTGCTTTGCTTTTGCGAGGTTGGCTTCATTAGCTGCTTCTGTAGGATCATAGTAGTCGCCGCCAACTGCACGGAATTCCTTGGTCTTGTCGGAATCGGAAAGTCCTATCGGCACATATGCGCCTGCAGGAACCTGTCCGGACTTGCCTATATTCTTGACGATATAGTTACGGTCAACGGCAAGTGTAAGTGCCTGGCGGACCTTAGGATTGTCCAGAGGAGCCTTCTTTACATTAAAGGAGATATAATAGGTTCCGAGCTGGCCTTCGAGATGGAAGTCCGGCTTGTCTCTCCATGCATCTATTTCATCCTGCGGCATTTGGTCTGCAAACAGTATTTCATTCTGCTTATATGCGTTTAGGATCGATACATCGTCTTCCATCAAAACGAACTTAATATTTTCAGTACCCAGAGCTTTATAATTCCAGTAGTTTTTATTCTTTGTGAAAGTGATATGTGAACCGGGAACCCAATCAGTCATCTTATACGGACCATTGCCGATATAAGTCTTGGGATCTGTTGCCCATGCATCGCCGTTAGCTTCGACTATATCCTGGCGTACAGGAGAATATGCCGGGAACGCGGTAAGCTCGAGGAAGTAAGGAACTGCATTCTTCAGCTTGACAACAAGAGTCTTGTCATCCGGAGCTGTTACATCAAGCTTGCCTTCGTCATAGCCTTTGATTACGTCGAACATGTAAGCATAGTCAGCTGCCGTGTCAGGTGAGATAGCGCGGTTCCATGAATAAACGAAATCGCTTGCCTTAACCGGCTGACCGTCGTTCCACTTCAGATTGTCACGAAGGTGGAATGTGTAAGTAGTGTCGTTATCGGTCACATCATAGGATTTTGCCTGGCCAGGAACCGGAACACTGTTCTTGTCGAGTGTCATCAGTCCTTCAAAGGCATGGATTATCATTGTTGCGCCGTCAACAGACGAATTCAGGGCCGGATCGATCGTATCAGGATCAGGTCCGACGTTGACTGCAAGTGTGTCGAGTTTTCCGGAATTGCTGCTGCCGGTGCCTGCACATGCAGTGAAAAGTAAGCTGAGGACCAACACCAATGAGACCAAAAGTGCCGCTTTTCTTTTCATAATACTAACCTCCCATTTTTATTGTACATTTCGTACTCTTTTTTATTATAACGCCCCTTTTCGGATGCCATATCGACCTAGCTTCAACAGTACGATATGGTCTCCGGAATAAAAGCATTTAATACGATACTGTTACTGCACCGTAATTTAATCTATCTTGTCAAGGTTATGGCAGGCTACATAATGTCCCGGCATTACCTCTTTGAACTCAGGTTCCTTTTGCGCGCACAGCTCGGTGGCATAACGGCAGCGGGTCCTGAAGCGGCATCCGGAAGGTGGATTCAATGGACTTGGCACATCACCCTGCAGCACGATCCTTTTCTTTTCACGGCTTGTAACCGGGTCGGCTATCGGTATGGCAGAAATCAAGGACTTCGTGTACGGATGGAGGCTGTGGAAAGCCAGTTCGTTGCTTTCTGCGAGCTCGACCAGTTTCCCGAGATACATGACTCCGATCCTGTTGCTTATATGCTTGACCACGTTCAGATCGTGCGCGATGAACAAATAAGTGAGCCCAAGCTGCTGCTGCAATTCTTCGAACATATTTACCACCTGGGCCTGTATCGAAACGTCCAGAGCGGAAATAGGCTCATCGCATACTATAAATTCAGGATCGACGGCAAGTGCACGGGCAATTCCGATCCTCTGGCGCTGCCCTCCGGAAAATTCGTGAGGGTAACGATTCGCATGTTCACTATTCAGTCCGACCCTCTCGAGCATTGCAATGATCCTGTCCTTGCGCTCGTTCCTGTTCGACGCAAGCTTGTGTATATCTATCGCCTCTCCGACGATATCGCCGACAGTCATTCGCGGATCCAGACTCGCATACGGATCCTGGAAAACAATCTGCATTTTGCGGCGGTAAGGCAGCATATTAACTTTGGTTATATCCTTGCCGTCATAGTGTATCTCGCCCGAAGTAGGCTCGTATAATCTTAACAAAGTACGGCCGGTAGTTGTCTTGCCGCATCCGCTTTCTCCGACAAGTCCGAGTGTCTCTCCCTTGTCAATGTGAAAGCTTACGTCGTCAACCGCTTTTACATGCAACGGATGAAGGATACTTCCTCCGGCATTGAAATACTGCTTCAGGTTCTTTACTTCAACGAGCTTGCTCATGATCTGCCCCCTCCCTGCATGACAGCTTCCTTCTGGAGAAGCCAGCAAGCGCTGTAGTGGCCTTCTGATAAGGCTGTATATTCCGGCATCGCTTTCATGCAGATCTTCATACAGCTTTCACAGCGAGGTGCAAAAGGACAGCCCGCAGGCGGGTTCAGCATATCGACCGGCGTTCCTTCTATAGGCACCAGTTTTTTATGTTCCTTTTCAGTCAGCTTCGGTATGCTCCTTAAAAGCCCTTTTGTATATTCATGTTTAGGATTGTAGAATATCTCATCGGTTGAACCGTATTCGACTATTTTACCTGCGTACATGACCGCTATCTTTTTGCACATATTGGCAACGATACCCAAGTCATGAGTTATCATAATTATGGACATACCTATTTTGTTCTTCAGCTCAATCATTAATTCAAGTATCTGCGCCTGAATAGTAACGTCCAGCGCAGTCGTGGGTTCGTCCGCAATCAGCAGCTTCGGCTCGCAGGCGAGAGCTATGGCTATCATGACCCTCTGACGCATTCCGCCTGACAATTCATGCGGATACTGTTTCAAACGCTTTTCCGGCTCATTTATCCCAACCAGCCTCAACAGCTCAACAGCCCTGTCGTTAGCTTCCTTTTTGGTTTTGTTTGTATGCAGCAGGATTACTTCCGTTATCTGGTTGCCTATTGTATAGACCGGATTAAGGCTTGTCATAGGATCCTGGAATATTATGCTGACTTCATTTCCGCGGATCTTGCGCATATCGCCTTCCGTCATTTCGTTTATCCTGTGTCCGTTGAAATCTATAGTTCCGTCAACGATGCGTCCCGGATAGGCGGTAAGTCCCATCACCGAATAAGCTGTTACGCTTTTTCCGCTGCCGCTTTCACCGACTATGCCAAGCACGTCTCCTTCATCCAGCTTTATGGAAACGTCGTTCAGTGCCTTTACTTCGCCTGCCGGTGTAAAAAACGAGAGGCGCAGATTTTTTATATCAAGTAATAATTCACTCATCATTTTCACCTCAGTTCTTCAGTTTCGGGTCGAAAGCATCTCTCAAGCCATCGCCGATCAGATTGAATGAAAGTATTATAAGGCTTATCATTATCGCCGGCGCCAACAGTCTGTATGGATAACTGGTGATGCCCCCTATTGCCTGTGAAGCCATCGACCCAAGGCTGGGCATCGGAGCCGCGACGCCTATGCCGATGAAGCTCAGGAAGCTTTCCGTGAATATCGATGCTGGTATCTGCAGCGTAGTTGTAACGATCAGCGTACCCATGCAGTTGGTAAGCAGGTGCTTTCCAATTATCCTACTGTTGCTTGCGCCCAGCGCCTTGGCGGCTGTTACGTACTCCTGCTCCTTAAGCGTCAGTATCTGGCTTCGTACGATACGCGCCATACCGACCCAGTACAGCAGCGAGAATACGATGAATATGCAAATAAGCCCCACGCCTATCGTGTTGATCCAGCCAAGTCCCGGTACGGTATTTGCCATATGCTGCAGCGGGAATTTGAGAGTGACCATCAGTAGGATTATGATCAGGATATCCGGTACTGTGTAGATGATATCGACGATACGCATCATTATCATATCTGTCTTGCCGCCAAAGTAGCCTGCTATGGCGCCGTATATCGATCCGATAAGCAGCACCATTATGCTTGCAACTATACCGACCAGCAGAGAGACCCTGCTGCCCATCATCAGTCGTACCATGGTATCACGGCCGAGCGAATCGGTCCCCATGAAATGCGGGAAAACACTTTCACCCTGTGCCTTGAGCGCGATCTCCTGCTGGGAATACTGCATAGGCTCGAGATTTTCACTGCCCCTTATCTGCTGTTCATAAGTGTAAGGATAAAAGCTCGGCACAATAAAGGCAAATATGAAAACCAGAATGATCACTGCCAGGCTTACCATCGCTATATTGTTTTTTTTGAACCGGCGGAGACCGTCCTTCCAGAAGCTCACACTTTTTCGCATGACCACAAGGCTCTGTCTTTCTTCCTTTCCGGCCGGTGCAAAATCAGAAACATCCAATTGCATGCTAAGAGGTTTTTTCATATCAATCATTAGTCGCCATCGCTCCCTATTTCAGTTTAATACGCGGGTCTATCAGCTTGTATGCTATATCTACAAGCATATTCATGGTAATTATCAACGCAGCAAGAAATATCGTTGTGCCCATTATAAGCGGATAATCCCTGTTGGTTATCGAGCTGATAAACGCATTGCCCAAACCGGGTATTGTAAATATTTTTTCTACGATAAAGCTGCCTGTAAGAGTGTACGCAAGGAGCGGGCCAAGGTAAGTGACAACAGGCAATATGGCATTACGAAGGGCATGCTTGAATAGAATTACAAACTGTGTGAGGCCCTTCGCCTTTGCAGTCCTCATATAATCCTGTCCGAGCACTTCAAGCATGCTCGAGCGCATCAGCCTGGTTATATAGGATGCAGGATAATATGCAAGCGCAAATACCGGCATTATATAATGCAATGGTGAAGTAAGACCGTAAGTCGGCAGCAGATCGAGCTTGACGCTCAGGATGACCATCAGAACTACCGATACTACAAAGCTCGGAACTGCAATCCCGAATGTAGAGAACACTATGATGACATTGTCTATCCATTTACCGCGGTTCAACGCTGCGATACTTCCAAGGGGAATGCCTATGAGCAGGGCAAACAGTATTGCCAGACCGCCGATGCGCGCCGATACCTTGAAGCCTCTCCAGATAATATCGGATACGACACGCCCCCTTTGCTTCAGTGAAGGGCCGA
>Ga0207834_1000169_pt1 | contig 23152 bp, 17 predicted proteins | sample LuqExpMetagenom5_FD_187763 | JGI IMG/M metagenome (GOLD analysis project Ga0207834, IMG submission 187763) | Tropical forest soil microbial communities from Luquillo Experimental Forest, Puerto Rico - Sample 5 (SPAdes) | ecosystem: Environmental > Terrestrial > Soil > Tropical forest ...
AATATTCCATAAGATGCATTACAATTAAAATCAAGTGGCAGCCCACATGAACCTGGGTTTATCAGGAGTTTCCCATCCCTTTCCCAACATAAAGGTATATGGGTATGCCCAAAAATGTAAACTCCATTTTCCAGTTTCGAAATAGTTGAATGTAACTCAGAATCACAATTTAACAACGTATTAGAATAAGCATAGAACGAGTCACAATCAAACTTCTTATCATCCATCCCTTTGGCAAAGAATTGAGGGTTAATTGAGCAAGGATCTGTTCCTGAAAAATATCGATGAGGTTTGTGGAAGACAAAAACAGGAGGACGCTTATCATTTCTTATAACAATTTCTTGAGGAAGCCCACATAAATAGCTACGATTCCTTTCGGATAATACTTTATAAATCCAAGGTCCTGCTTCATACTGTCCTTTCGGCCATTTATCCGGTTCAAGGGAAGTTAAATATATTAAAGATTCATCTTCATTACCACTAACAACTAAGCTGGAATCTATTGAACGGATATAATCAATAACCTCATTTGGGTATGACAAACCAACACAATAATCACCTAGAAATATATATTGATCCACATTGTTTTCTTTGGCATCTTGAATTACAGCCTCAAGAGCCGGAAGATTACCATGAATGTCTGAAATCAAAGCAAATTTTATATGTATCAACTCCTTTCATTATTGATTATGCGTAAAATAATTATATCATCGTTATTATTCCATATTCTCAATTTTTTAACTCCATCTACAATCAGGAATGGGTCATTTGGTGCAGTACCTTACAAATCCAGAAAAAGTAAGTTCCGTATTAAAGCTTCGACAAAAATCTGCTAATGTACTTTCGTCATCTTTGTTCGACCATGATCCTCTGGCAATTGTTTCAATTTTTGAAAAGTCTAATTCATCAAAAACATTCAAAGTATCCCAAAAGATAGACGGATATCTTTCTTTAAATGTTTTTTGCAAATGAGGCTGCATTTGATTATAAAATTCTTCGGTAATATAAATATAATCGAATACGAATAATCCTCCTGGTTTTAAAACGCGATATATTTCTCTTAAGGCTTGATCTCGATTTCCCTCAATGTTAATAATGGCTGCGCTTCCCGAAATCACATCAATACTGTTATCAACAAAAGGCATATCACAAAGATTAAACGCAGAATATTCGATATTGGGCGGGGGATTGTCCATTTTAGTAAAGTGATTATACCATTCTCTTACAACTGTGGGACATAAATCACTTATCATGATGTTGGCGTTATAATCTTTCATCAATACGGCTGGAGCAAATCCAGCACCTGGACCTGCGCATATTTCCAAAATCAATCCACCATGAGAAACTATCTTTTCTGCTTCAGCAGAATTCCGCTCCCACCCACCTCGTTCCACATCCTCACGCCAACGATAATCAATCCATTTTTCATCAACCATTCTTTTGGCATAATCAAGGTTGTATTCTAGTTCGTCTTTTGAAACGAAGTATGGAAATTCTATCATCTCATATCTTCTATTAAAATATTTCTCAAACATATAAGCAAGCTCCCTTCTCATTTGTATAATATAAATATTTCTTATCTCACATTGTCTTTGATAATGACTGCTTAATAAACATAATGGATAGTCGGTTTACTTCTCAATTGTGAAACAGTACTAAACTGCTTGCGCAGTGGTTCTCTCGCCTTAGGTAAATCTTACCTTTTTTACATTTTATCACTTTATTTACATGCGGTAAACATTTAAAATAAGTTTCATCTTATTTGAAGGAGGTCATTTCTATGATTTATGAAAATCAGACATTACGGATTGTTAGGAAACAGGAACCGGACGAAAAAGTTAATTATCTGTAAAAAACTAGCCAACACACCTCTCATAGAAAGAGACAAAGTTTCCACCGTTTCATTGATTGAAAAAATACTGGGCAAGAACGCTTTTCAATGTCCCTGTTGCCGCAGCGAACATCGGGTACGATACCCGTGTTACTCACCACCAATGAGTTAAACTGAATATTTTCAATACGCCCCGATAAAATCATTATGGGGGAAAGGGGGAACTATGCATATTTTATATTATTCAGGAACATTTTAAAGAAAACTTTATCGCGAAAGCATTATTTTTGCTCAAAAACTATAGTTTTTGAGTAAAGTTTGATAATTAAATCCCCATAGTTTATTGGCAACCGCAGTTTCGTACTCTGGAATTACACGAACTAATGCCCCGGTACGATAGAAAAATAGGTACCTACACAGTTTAGGTACCTACTTTTTTGGGCATTAATTCGTATAATTCTCTATTCAGATAATGAATTAACTTTACTTAAGATCTATCTTATACCGGAAGACAGTTTCTGTGTTCAACACTGATGAAAATCGTCTGGCCGTTCTCATACAGATAAAAGCTTCGGAACAATACATCCACCTCTAAGGATATACCACTTACCTCCACATTATATCTGAGTACGTTGCCATGTGACAGGTGATTAATGATAATTCCCTGGAACTGATAGCTGTTCTCCTTCTTTTCGTGGGGCGTCAGTGAAATCTCCATAGCCTCAGGACGAATTGCTACATTCTCAGATACCGTATCGGTTCCTCCCGTAATCTTATGAAACTGTGCCGCAGTAATAATATTATAATGCCCGATAAACTCTGCGGCAAATTTCGTTCTCGGATTGGTATAAATGCTGATCGGAGAGTCCGATTGTTCTATCTCGCCGTTATGGAAAAGATGTATCCTATCGGACATCACCATCGCTTCATCCTGGTCATGTGTGACAAAGATGGACGTGATGCCGAGTTCGCTCTGAATCCTTTTAATACTCTGCTGGAGTGATCTCCTGAGTTTGGCATCGATGGCACTTAAGGGTTCATCTAAAAGCAGTACCTTGGGCCGGGTAACAATAGCTCTTGCGAGCGCTACCCGCTGCTGCTGTCCGCCTGATAAGTTCGCAGGATAAGCCTTTTCCTTACCGGAAAGCTCTACCATCCCTATGACCTCAGATACCTTCTTTGCTATGTCGTTCTTACCAAGCTTCTTCATCCTTAATCCGAAGGCGATATTTTCTGCGACATTCATATTGGGAAACAGGCTGTACTGCTGGAATACCATTCCGATGTTACGATCCCTTGGATCAATATCCGTGATATCTGTCCCATCCATGAAGATTCGGCCCGAGGTAATCCTTTCTAAACCCGACAGACACCGAAGCAATGTGCTTTTGCCGCAGCCGGAAGGTCCCAGCAGGGTTACCAGCTGCTCACGCTCGATATCAAGATTGATATCCTTCAATACATGATTTTCACCGAAATATTTATTTATATGCTCAAACCTGATATAAGCCATATATTAATCCTCTCTGTTTCTTACTTTCTTTTTGTTCAGGATATTTACGATACCGGATAAAATCAGCGTCAGTCCGAACATCACCACGATAATCACGCTGGAGGCCTGTCCAGACGAAAAGAGCTTCTTGTACAAATACATCTGCGCAGTCTGATAATAGCTTCCTCCAATGATATTTATTATGGCAAAATCTCCGAATACGATGGATATCGAAAGCATCGCAACAATCGAAATACCGGAAAGAATATTTGGAACGATCACTTTAAAAAATGCATAAAAGCGGTTTGCTCCCAGCATCTGTGCTGCTTCAATCAGACATTTGGCATTGACGGTATCCAGACTGTTCTTCAGTCCCCGATAGATATATGGAAGAATAACAATACAATAGGTAAGTACCACCATGACAAACCGGTTTGATAAAGGATAGGGTGCGCCTACATACAATGAAAGCACCGATATGGCAAGGATGATACCCTGAAGCGCATAGGGAATATTACACAGCATCTGCATATATTTATCCCAGCCTGGATGATAAACGATGATAACATATAATGCCAGCAGGACAACTGACGTGCATAGTATAAAAGGTATTGCGGAGATAAGCATAGTGCGTAGTACAGATGTCAGAAAATATTTATCCAGCAGTATTTCCTTATAATACTTTAGTGTCAGCCCATTCGGCAGAACCTCATTCCATTCGGTAAAAATTGAATAAAGAAATGTCAGTAAAAGAGGCATAACTAAATATAAGCTTATAATCAGGATGGTTCCCTTTGAAGCTCTGCTCTTTTTCACCGCGCTGCACCTCCCCTTGACTTTTTGACAAAATAATTATTAATCAGGGTAGCGAACACCATGGTCAACATCAGCACGACTGCAAGTGCAGAGCCGAATTCCTTCCTCTGAACGATATCCCCGACGAACTGCTCCGAGATGCGGATCGGAAGCAGGGAATAATTATTGGCCAACAACGCATAAGCCGTTGCGTATGCGGCAACCGCATTCGAGAACAATACGCTTAAGGTTGCAAGAAGGCTTGGCATGATCGTCGGAATCGCCACCCTCGTCCAATATATTAAAGGGCTGCCTCCCAGCAGCAGGACTGCTTCCTTCCATTCCCTTCGCAGTCCGTCAAAGGTCGGAATAATCAGAAGGATAGCTAACGGTATCTGAAAATATATATATGTAAGTAATAATCCATTTACCGAATATACATTAAAATCAGCTAAAGCAGAAATACCCGCTTCCTTACCCAGCAGCACCAATATGCCGGTATTACCGAGCAGTATGATAAATGCGAAGGCCAGCGGAATTCCTGCAAAATTTGAAGTCATATTAAGTATATTTATAAAAAAGCTCCTCCACCTGGAGGTTGCCTCATTCGTTGCCTTTGCTCCGAAAAATGCGATTATGATCCCGATTACTGAGGATATCACGGAGACAAAGATACTGTTTACAACCGCCTGTTGATAGAGTCTCTTTGTAAAGATCGAAATATAGTTATCGAAGGTAAACCCTATATGACCTTCCGGCTGAAAGCTGCGAATCACGATCATAAGGATGGGAATCAATTCATAGAACAATACCAATAGTAAAAATGGAAGAATTGCTATAAGATAGCGTCTGGATTTAAGCTTCAAAAATATCCTCCTCCATTTCAGAAATTACCTTCATACCGGCTGAAGGTTCAATACCCAGCAACCGGCAGAGAAGCGGTGCGACTATTAATTCAGAAAATGTATGGCATGTAAAATCATCTTTAACTACTTTATCCGAGATAATGTAAAGAGGAACCAGCCTCTGCAGCGGCGAATTACCGCCATGAAGCCGGTGTTCGTTCATCCCATGATCAGCGGTTACAACTATCTGCCAGCCTTCCATCAGCCAGAGCGGTAGAAAGGTTGACAGCAGGAGGTTTTCATAGGCTGCCGCCTTATGATACTCTGTCGAATCACTTCCGTACTTATGTCCGGCATCATCGATGTTCATCGTATGAACCAGCAGGAAATCCGGTTGAAAGTGTCTGTGCAGATATTCCGCATCGCAGAATACATGTGAATCTGGATATTGATCCTCATAATAATAGATACCATGCTGTATCTTGGCATCTGCATATAATTGGAGGCGATCCTCGGTATGTACAAATGGGGAACGCACATAAAGCTCGCTGATCCAATAATATGCAGATGCTGCTGTTGTTAAATTATTGTTCCTGCATAAATCAAACAAGCTGATCTGGTTCGAGGTTCTTACAATCAGATTATTCGTAATGCCATGCTGATGTACCGGAAGGCCGGTCAGAATTGTCTCATACATCGGTCTTGATACAGAAGGAAGTTCTCCCTGCACCTTAAGCTTGCATCCTTTTCCTGCAGCTACCAGATGCTCCAGGTATCCGAGGTTTTCGGTTGCAGCATCATATCCGCAGCCATCAAGAATAATTAAGATTGTTTTATCCGCCATTTGTCAGCCTGCCTTCTAATTTATTGTTTTACGTTTGCAATTACATTTTCCTGCCAAAGGGTTCCGATAGTTTCCACTGTCTTGTTCCAGCCTGTATAATCACTGATCATACGTGCATTGGTGTACTGACTGTCAGCTAATAATTTGGCTTTAACATCCTCAGGAAGTACAACATCGCTTCTGATCGGTTTTGCATAGCCTTTTGCAAGATTGATCTGACCTTCGTCGCTGAGTATGTATTCTCTTGTCAATGCTGCCGCATATGGATGCTTTGTATAAGCATTGATTACTGTGCAGTAACCGCTCTGGATTGCACCGTCTGAAGGGATGCATACCTCAAAGTTCGCATTTGCATTATTAGCCTTAAATTGATCACGGTAACCAAGTGCGTTATAATCCCACAGTAAAGCAACAGCAATTTCACCCTTTTCAAGTCTGGTAAGAGATAGTTCACCCATATCAAGTCTTCCCTGCTCTGCTAACTGTTTAAAGAAATCCAGTCCAGGCTGAATATTGGTTTCAGAACCGCCCATCGCGATAGCAGCCGATAATAATGCACATTGGGCCTGGCTCGCCTTTGTTACATCACCAACAGCGACCATATAATCACCGTTAAGTATATCAGCGAAGGAGGTGGGAGCAGTTGCTACCAAATCCTTATTTGTGATGATTGACATCGTACCATAATATCCGATAATCCAGTTACCGTCTGCATCCTTAGCCCAATCCGGAATACTGTTCCAGTAAGAGGTTTTATATGCAAGAGTTAAGCCTTTATCTACTGCAATCGGTCCAAAGGCCTGTCCGACATCTCCGATATCCTTGGTTGCATTATCTTTTTCTGTTTCAAAAATAGAAAGCTCCTCCGCTGAGGACATATCAACATCGTTATGAGCTATTCCATAGGTTGCGGTGATCTCACTCCAGGTTTCACCCCAGTTTGCCCAGGTATCCGGCATTCCTACAGATTCTACTGCTCCTTCTGCTTTTGCTTTTTCAATAATGGTCTCAAGAGGTGTAGTGTTTAAATCTACCTTGCCCGCATCCGCTGCATCCGTTCCGGAACAGCCCGTGAAGGAAACTATGGATGCCATCATCAGTACTCCAAGCATCGCTTTTACTGTTCTTCTCATAATTCCTACTCCTTATTTTCTCTTAGATTTTGTATTACTTCATGATAGTAACAGTTTTTCCTCCGGCTGTCGTACAGGTTTATGTAAAGCATTTCTTAAATATATTTCAGTTTGATGTAATATGCATGTAAAACTAGAAATATCACCCTTTATATTTCAAATCCAAGTCTATATAGAGCGAACGCCTCCCTGAATATTCCATCTGATCAGTGCATGCTTTTCGCTTTTTAAATGCGATGTTTCCGGTAAATGAATGCAGGCTTTAAGGTAGGCAGTGTTAATCTCTATCATGGTCTTATGTACAGGAAACTGTGTAAATACTATTATGGATGTCGAAAATCATGATGAATTATTGATAAATCTCCACAAAGGAGGAAATTATATTATTCGGGAGGTAGCGATGAAAACTACAATTAAGACATTATAGGAGAAAGGGTACAACAAATAACCGATTGCAGAGATGCTTCATGTGAACAGGGAGACTGTCAGAATGATTTTTAAGTTGATTTTTAACATAAACAGCTTAACTTTATATGTTTAGTCTCATATACGTTATTAATATGGTATAAATTAGTAATTTATGTAATATTTTATATATTTATACTTGAAAATAATGTAACACAATAGTAATATACAGAAAATTATTCATCGCGCAGTAAAAGTATCAATGCCTATATGTTGATGAGGAAAATGGAATCATTGCTTATGCGATTGTAATCTAGTAACCCCAACCTCAACACCTCCGCCTAATATAATAATTTGTATTTCGTATTACTTTAATCTTAACTTTTATTAAGCATAATAATATTTTTTGCTATGCTCTTTATCGGTTTCTTCAATTAAACATTCAACACAAAATCCAGCTTTCGCAAGTGCATTGATATAGTCAGACATTTTTCTGTTATATAGTGAAACAGGATGACCACCCTTATCATAAAATATCCCTCCTAATCGAATGTAAGACTTTTTTCTTCCAGAGTATAAATCTGTTCCTTGACAGCAAATGTTCCCGGATACTTAGTAAGGCAATACTTAATTTCTTGCTTGTTCGGCTCATGGTCGTATCATTATTCCTCCAATCTTCTATTGTTGATTGTACAAATTTAATTGTTTATTTTACATTGTATAATATTACCATTCTGTTAAAATTAACTTATCAAATAAAGAAAGGTGGTATTTATCATGAAAAAATGTTTAAAAGGTTGTATTTTGTCTTTATTAATATTAGCGGTTGTAGTATGTTCAGCTCCTGATGTTGTTAAAGCCGTTGGTGAAATACAAACATACTGTGAAAGGTGTAACAAAGTAACTACATGGGATTTTTATGCAAGTAATACCAATGAGTACGTTAGTGCATACTGTAGCAATTGTGCGCGAACCGTAGTAGCTAATCAAGTTTATTTCTTTAATGAATGGGATTGCAAGTCATGTGGGAATGTCAGGATTATTAAAACAGTTATGCGTAAAACTTGCACAATATGTTACAAGGATTTAATGTAAGAAAATTAGATATTATGGCTGTCTTAATAGGGCAGCCTTTTCAATATCATTCATCCTTGACAGCTCCTTTCAAAATGGAAATAGCATCATCTATTAAAATAATATCCAATGCTGTTCCATCAAGCTCTCTAATAGCACTATCTTCCAGATTTTGAATAACCGCACCCACATCATAGGCGGTTTCCATCCGTTTTTAATCTATAATTCCAGTCCGCAATTTAAACAATTGTGAACTTCTATTCCATTATAAGGCAATTATATTCTTTTTCTACAATAACTAATCGAAATATCTATAACATTTTTACACAATTTGTAAGAGTTTATTATCCTGTTACGCGGCCATGAAGTATAAAAGTAAAATATAAAGTTTACCATGTATGAAAATGGTACAACCGTATCATATTATAACCATATCCATATTCTGTATTATATGATTGAAAAAAAAACATTTTAAAGCGAGTTATACTATGAAAAGATTTAGAAAGCAACAGCATGGAGGTTACATGAAAACAGATAGACGACTGACCAATGCCTATAAAAAAGCCAAAGTAGAATACTTTGATAACAATTCAAAATATATATTTTTCAGTGATTCACACCGGGGTGATGACAGTGTATCGGATGAATTTACAAGAAACCAGAATATCTTTTTGCATGCATTAAATTATTATTACAAAGAAGGTTATACCTATGTTGAAGTCGGTGATGGGGACGAGCTCTGGGAATATAAGAATTTCAGGGTGATACGGCTGGCTCATACCGATGTTTTTACCGCAATCAAAAAGTTTTATGACGCAGGCCGCTTCATTATGTTATATGGCAATCATAATATTTACCTGAAATCAAAACGCTTTGTGAAAGATAACTTTTATCAATATTACGATGAATACAATCAGGAAAGAGTTGACTTGTTCAGAGGATTGGAGCCCAAGGAGGCTATCATTCTGAAACATAAGAAGAGTAATCAGAAGATTTTTGTACTGCATGGTCATCAGGGTGATGTTATAAATGATCAGTTATGGATTCTGGCCATGCTATTGCTTCGGTATTTTTGGCGTTATCTGCATATTGTAGGCTTTGATAATCCTGCCAGCCCTGCCCGCAACTTATATAAGAGGCATAAAGTTGAAAGGATTTATGATAAATGGATAGAAAAGCATAAGATGATGCTGATCTGCGGACATACTCACAGGCAGAAATTTCCAAAAGCAGACGAACTTCCTTATTTTAATACAGGCTGCTGTATTCGAACCCGAGGTTTAACTGGAATCGAAATAGTAAACGGTGAAATCCAGATGGTTGACTGGAGAATTGCCTCCGACGAAAATGGTGGTTTACGTATTCATCGAACGGTAGTAAGAGGACCGGAGCCTATCGGAAAATATGACTGCAAAAACAACCCTTATTCCGGGCACTGCAAAAAATATGATGATGACTAGAATAAATAGCCTTCTCTGTACCGGAAGCAGTTCTATACCAGATCATCAAAATCAAAAGCTGCTGCCTTCGTATAATTCGTTACCTTTGCTTCGAAAAAGTCCGTCTTGGTGCTGTTCAGGTTAGAGAAGCCTTCAATCCAGGCCATGGGATTCTCGGTGATCTCCGGGTACAGCTCTTCCAGTCCGATAGCCTTTAACCGTTGATTTCCCAGGTATTTGATGTATTTATCAATCAGGTTATTATTCATACCGAGGATCTCATTGTTTGTAACATATTGACCCCAGGCTATCTCATGCTCTACTCCGGTCCGCATCATATCACGGATTTCCTCCAAAAGTTTCGGGGTAAATATCTGAGGATTTTCATTCTTTAATTCTTTCAGGATATTCTGGAACAATACCAGGTGTGTGATCTCATCCCGGTTAATATACTTAAAAATCGTACTTGTAGCAGTCATCTTTCCCTGCCTTGCCAGGGTATAGAAAAAGCTGAAACCGGAATAAAAATAGATACCTTCCAATATGTAGTTAGCCACGACAGCCCGGATAAAATTCTCCACGGTAGCCTCTTCATTGAAGGCCTGATAAATATTCGCGATATACTGGTTTCGTCTTAAGAGATTCTTATCCACCCGCCACTCATCATAAATCTTATCCCTGGTAACTGGGTTTGTTACGGTATCTAGGATATAAGAATAGCTCTGCGCGTGAATCTCCTCTTGAAATGCCTGAATGTTCAAAAGCGAGGAGACCTCGGCTGCCGTAATGTATCTTGACAGATTGGGCAGGTTCTCACTTTGTACCGAATCTAAGAAATTGAGGAAGGATATAATCTTGTCAAAGGCATTTCTCTCTCCGTCGGTTAACGAAGGGAACTGCTTGATATCTTCATTCAGAGATATCTCCTCCGGTATCCAGAAATTGTTCAGCATCGTCCGGTAAAAGGTATTCGCCCAGTTATATTTGATTCTATTCCATTCCCTTATATTCGTTGTATTACCGTTAATCAGAGCTTCCGTCCCGCGTACTCCGTTCTCATTAAATATTTTCTTTTTAATCATCTCGTTATATCTCCTCATTATTGATTATATCAATTTAATAATTGCGAAACCCGTAAACTTTAGAAATTGTATACCCTATAGATACTGTTTCGAAACGAAAGCAAAGTGTTAAACACTTATGCCCATAAGAAGCGTTGAAGCTGAGGAATTTGTATCACTTGCGTCGAAAAGCTAATAAACAAATAGTTTCGCAAATACCTTATTTATCTCAATTATACTTTCTGTCCACTGGTTATTATAAACCTGATTAACTGGAGCAGCTGGTACATTCATTCATTTCCAGGGACTGATTTCTTACATAATAAATCGTCTTTACCTCATTCCTCCAGCATTCCATATACAGGTTAAGGATATCCTTCGCCTTAACCTCCGGGGTAATATACAGATTAAAGGACTGGGCCTGATCGATGTGCCTTTGCCGGATACCGCAAGCCTTTATACTGTAGAGCTGGTTAATCAGATGCGCTTCTTTATATAACCAGAAATTCTCTTCCTTCAGATCCGGAGCTGCCTTCGGAGTAAAGCTTCCCTTCTTCTCCTCGATAAAGAACTTCCTAAAAATCGGATCTATTCCTGCCGTGGTTCCTGCTATATTCGAGGTACTGCCCGTCGGTGCAATTGCCGTAATATAGCCATTACGCAGCCCGTACTGTTTCACGTCCTCCTTCAGCTTCAGCCAACGATCAGAAGCATATCCGCGTCGTTCAAAGTATTTGCCGGTCTGCCATTCGGAGCCTTCAAAAGCCGGATATGCGCCCTTTTCCTTAGCCAGCTCCATGGAGGCCTTGATGGCTTGATAAGATATTTCTTCATATAAGCGGTCCGCTTCCTTCATATGTGCCTCGCTTTCCCAGGCTATATGATTGTTCACCAGATAGTGATGATATCCACTGGTTCCAAGTCCGATGGCTCTGTACTTATCTCCGGTGATCTTCGCTTCCAGAACGGGTGCCTGATTTAAAGTGATGACATTATCCAGCATTCTAATCTGTAGAGGTATCGTCTCCTTAAGGTCTTCGAGGCTGACACGTCCCAGATTAATCGAGTTCAGGTTACAGGTCACCATATCACCGGACTTTAATCTTCTTACCACTTCTATATGGTCGCCGACGGTTTCTACGGTTTCCTCGATAAAGGTGGATTCACTTACATTCTGGGCAATTTCATGACATAGGTTCGAAGCATAGATCATCCCTGCATGCTTGTTCGGATTCGCCTGGTTCACAGTATCACGAAAGAAAATAAACGGCGTTCCCGTCTCAACGGCACTCTTCATGATCTTCTTCATAATGTCTAAAGCGGTTACCGTAACCCGCTCCAATTGATCATTCTTCTCACAGGCCAGATAACGTTCGGAAAAATCTTTCTTACCTTCTTCATCATAATAATCCTCTAATCGATAGCCCATTATTTTATTAACCTGATAAGGATCAAATAAGGACCAGTTTTCACGCGCCTCCAGCCTTTCCATGAACAGATTCGGAATACTTACGGCAGGAAAGATATCATGGGCTTTTCTCCGATCATCACCGTTATTCGTTCGTAAATCAAGGAACTCATAAAGATCCTGATGCCAGATATCCAGAGTGATGGAGGCTCCGCCTTTTCTTCGTCCCAGCTGATCTACTGCTACCGCTGTATCATTATATAGTCGAATCCAGGGAATCACGCCTCCGGAAGCGTTTTTAAATCCTCTGATCTCACTGTTCAGTGCCCTGATCTTACCCGTATAGATACCAAGCGCTCCGCCATGCTTAGAGACACTGGCAAACTTCTGATTTACATCATAGATGGACCACAGATTATCTCCGACTACCGATATGAAACAGCTGCTTAGCTGATGAAAGGGTGTCCCGGCACCTGCAAGGGTTGGCGTGGCCGTTGTCATCTTAAGTTCACTGAGAATGTCATAGAACCTCTTCGCATATCCCATCTTATGTACGCCTTCCGGTTTCGCCAGATGCATTGCAATCACCAGAAAACGTTCCTGAGGTAATTCCAATACCTCCTTGTGGAATCCCCGGATTAAATAGCGGTCAGCCAGCAGCTTCAGACCTTCATAATTAAAGAGCAGGTCTCTCTCCGGTTTAATATAAGCTCCAAGCTCTTTGATTTCGTCTTCTGTATATTCGGTCATAAGGTAATCACCATAATACTGGAGCTCCGTTAATTTATGTACCAAGACAGAGAATTCACCGTATCCAAAATAATGGTACCCCCTGTTAATTGCAGCTTCTTTATATAAGTCAGACATCAATAGCCTGGCGGCAGCATATTGCCAGTTAATGTTCGTCTTCTTAATTTCATTGCCGTAGGTATCCTTCGCTGTCTGTATCATTTTCTCAATGGCTGTCTGGATCAGAATTTTCTGAATCTCCTTCGTGCTCATGCCATTTCGAAATTGAATATTGGAGTCCATCTCAAGCTCGATGGGATTACATCCCTCCAGTCCATCGCAGGCATAAGCCACCATTTTCTTCGTCTTCTCCACACAGAGCTGTTCATAGCTTCCATCTCGTTTTTTAATCATGATGTCCATATCATTCTTCCTCCTTTACTAAAATAATAACAGTAATAATAATTATTACTATAATAAACTATTTCAAATGATTTTACCAGAGTCATTTTGAAAATTATTCGTTCTTTTTAATATTGAAAATTTTGACGCAGCAAAAAGGAGCAGATTGCTCTGCTCCCTGCACATGTCTTATGAACAAATACTATTTAACTTTTACCTTCTTTACCTTACTGTAATTACCATAAATCCTCTTACCGCATACAACGATATACGCTCTTATTTTTACATAATAAGTTTTACCGCTTGTTAAATGACTAATATCAGAATAGGAATAATCAACTGCCTTCTTCTTCATAAATTTACTGTCTGTCGAATATACAACCTGCACTCCGTCATAGCCTAACCAACCATCACAAGCTACATCGAGATAAATACTGCCTTTTTCATAACTGTGGATGGAGGTGATAGACACATTCTCAGGCGCGATATAGAAGTCCAGCAGCTTGGTACCGGTATAATTACCTTTACCGATTACCTTCACCGTTGCTTTTCCTGGATAACAATTATTGTCATATGCCAGGTCGTAATAAACTCCCTGCACCAAAGTTTTCGGTATAAATAATACCCCAGAATTAAGGCTTCCCTACGCTCTGAGGCATAACATCATATCACTTTTTAAATATTCTCTTTAAATCCTCTGCATCAGTTACGGATACAGGGGTAAACTTTTCCGAACGGACATAGTTCAAAATACTTCTCATCAGATGGGCTGCAGGCAGGCTGTCCTTTAATTCCTGCAGTTTTGAAGTACATACGAACAGTTTCCCATTTCCTACCTGAAGCTCAAAGATCATTCCAAGACGGTGGTTCCGCTCAAAATTATCAATGGTCCATACCACTGGCTGAATATCCGACCCATCTAGAATGATAGGTCTTGAGGCAGAAATAATATCATACCATTGAGGAGTTGTATAATATTCAGTAGGGAAATTCTCAAATACCGGATGCTTCTCATTAATCAATAAACCATGAGTACCGATGGGAACCGGCCGATTCATACTTTCCGATATGGAACGGAACATCGGGTAGCACCAGAAATCGGTACAATAAGTTCCCTCAATCGAATTCTTCTCATCAAGCTCCTTCGGGAACAGTAATACCCTGCTGCCCTTCTCAAGAAGAAGCAATGCCTCATCCAGATTGTCCGTGATTTTAACATCGATGTTCGTAGTTGTATCGGCATCATGTAACCGCTTTTCCTCAACAGAAACCTCTTCTGCCGGTTGATCTTCAGTCAAAGCTGTATCAGGATAGAGCCAAAGAGTGTAATGATTCCTGATGTGAGTACCTGATATACCTATGTTTAATGTTACCTTACCTGGTTGTAAGACCACAGGCAGATTAATATCAAAGTCGCAAAGCCGGTATACACCATTAGCAAATTGCTGCGGTAATATCATCTCTGTTTTTACTAAAGTAATCTCTTTGTCAGATGAATTGGCATTCATTTCTTTATCAGCTGTATTGCCCTTCATTTCTCTATCAGCTGCATTGCCCTTCACTTTTATATCAGCCGAATTGTTGTCCTTCATTTCTCTATCAGCTGAATTGCCCTTCGATGTATTGCTTTCCTCGATAGTTAATTCCACTTTTGGCTGATAAACCGGCTTCTGACCAAAGTTAGCAAGCAGAATTCCTATCGTTACTTTTTCTCCTGCCGAATATACGAGTTTGGGCAGCTCAGCAAGAATTACCGTATCGGAACAGAATTCCCGCCATTCCTCCTCTGTAATCAATCCCTTACTCTTCATAAAGGAATTCAAAATTCCAACCAAGGCTGTCCCCTGGCCGGCAAAATCCTGCAGATCCAACAGCTGGAAGCCAGCAAGCTCACTGCTTCGCAGTGCCGTCTCAATCTCCGATTTATAGCATTCTGCTGCTAGTCTTCCTGAAGCACGGAAGAACTTATCCCCATAGGGAAGCATACCTTCCTTTTCCAGACGCTCCCTGAAAACCTCAAGATTTCTTGCTTTCAGAACACCGGTATATCTGCTGATCTCAGAGAAATCCGGGTACATGGCGTATTGTCCTATCTCGTGGGACACTACCGGTATCTGAGGAATTATCTCCTCGGAGGCTTCTGCTTTTACCGTCTTGGTACCTGTTCCATATTGAATGGTGATATCACCTTCCCCTTCAGCATTTCCTGTGAGCTGACTTGGTCGAATCATCTCATTATAATTATGAAGCATATCCGGAATCTTTGTCTGTATATGCCCCTGGGGCGCGTCACACATTGCATAGGAGCCACGGAATAACCGATCTCTGGAGAAGCGTACACCACAGTAGAAGTCTTCATTATCCAGAATGCAGTTCGCAAATTGAAAATTATTGGAGCCCTGGGTGTATCGATGTCTGTTATCATAGCTCTTATATTTCCCAAGAATTTCATTCAGCTTACTCTTACTTCCCCATAATTCATTTCCCAGAGACATCATAACAAAGGAAGGGTGATTGCCGAACTCATCCAGGATACGGAAGCCTTCCCTGAGCAGATACTGCTGTGCCTTCTCATCATGGTTTTCCTCACCTTCTTCTGTAATCGTACCCCAGAAGGGCAGCTCAGGCTCCATATACATACCCAGCATATCCGCCGCGGTAAATGCAGCTTCCGGGGGGCAGCAGGTATGAAAACGGTAATGATTAATGCCATAGCTTTTGGCTGTGGTAAGCACCTCCAGCCAGCTTTTCAAGTCCGTTGGAGCGTAACCGGTCATCGGGAAAATGAGTCCGTCGTGCTTTCCGCGCAGAAAGGTTCTGCTTCCATTTATCTCAAAATATTTTATACCTGCCTTAAAATCCCTCAAGCCAAAGGGAAAGCTGTAGGAATCCTCCTCAAGCTTGATATGAAGACAATAGAGGTACGGTGTATGTTCACTCCAAAGCTTTGCTGTATTGTCCATAGCAAAGCTGAATGAATTCTCTCCTTCCTTCAGCTGCTGCTTCATTTCGGGATAATAGTTATCTTCCGCATCAGCTACCGTCACCTTCGCCAGAGCTTTCTCCACACCCTTCAGTACTGCTTTTACGATGATTTGTCTTTTTGCAGTATCCGGATAAAGCTTTACGCCAGTCAGATAAATTGAATTATATACTTCCAGATATATACCGCCAGTGATTCCATTCCAGTTCGTCTGGGTATCCTGGGAGGTCATATGCCCACCTTTTACAGGGCAGGAGGTATTATCGACCATGATCGTCAGCTTATGCTTATGCTGTTTCAGATAGGGTGTAAGGCAGTATCTATGGGCGGTACAGAGACTGTTCTCCGATCCCACATAGGAATCATCCACCCATACATGGGAGGTCCTGGTTCTTTCCAGTATAAGAAACAGTTCTTTACCTATCGTATCCGTCAGTTCAATTTCCCGTGAATACCAGGTATATCCCTCAAACAGATATGGATCTGTCAGAAAATAAGTATTTTGTTCCTCGGAAGGAGTACCTTTCTTTGCTTCCGATACTGTTGTCGGCAGGTTGATGTGATCCTCAAATGCATTCTTATAATAACTTTTCTCTATACCTACCTTCTCTTTGTCAAGGCAGAAGCCCCAACCGCCGCCTAGATTAATCTTCGCCATACTATACCTCCATATATGTCAGATAGAATTCAGACCCTGCAGCCTATATATTTATCAGGCAAATACTTGTTTTTCATTCCGTGTGTGTTACGGGTCTATTATTCAAAAGTTACACAGCTTTATCAGCTGTCTTTGGCTAGAATTATAGTTTCAGGCTCCCTTTGTGTCAATCCGAAATAATACACCTATTCCTGTGATTTGAACATTTATGTAAAGGATTAGCTTAATAATAAGTCTTTAAAACATTATGTTGACTTGGATTTCCATTAAGATTATCATGAGATATGAACATAGTAAGGAGGAGGATTACGAATGGATCAATCCATCTATCCCATTGGAGGAAATGAAAGAAAGCTCCCGGTTTACCTGGTCGGTATTGGGCTCAATGACTATCAATACCATGCAACCCGTAATAATGGTTATTATTATCCGCAGATTATCTATACGACCAGGGGAAAAGGCTGCATCCGTTTTGATGATAAGGAATATATCCTGACAACAGATTATTGCTTTTACCTCCCTGCTTATTATCCGCATGAATACTTTACCGTGGGCGATATGTGGGAAACTCATTGGGTAACCTTTGACGGCTTTGCCTGTTCGGAGATACTGAATCAGTTAGGCTTTACCACAGCCCTGGTGAAAAAGCTCAGCGATATCAGTAAGCTGGAGAGCTTATTTAAGAAAATGTTTGTTACCTTGAAGTCAGATCAATTGTATGGAGACTTTACCTGTGCCGGATTAATCTATCAGTATATCATTGAAGCATCCCGGGTATTCTTTGACAAAGATGCCTCAGATAACAGTGACAGAAGCCGTATCCTGATGCCTGTACTTAATTATATTGATGAGAATCTTATCAGAGATATTTCGCTTGATATGCTGTGCAAAATCGCAAAGGTATCACCACAGCATTTATGCAGAGTATTTAAGGAAAGCCTGAATTTAAGGCCGGTTGAATATATTACGAAAAAGCGTATTGCAAAAGCAAAGGAGCTGCTGATCAATTCCGAGCTTAGCATTACCGATATCAGCCAAAGGGTGGGCTATCCGGATCAAAGCTATTTTGGTTCTGTTTTTAAAAAATATGAATTCATTTCACCAAGTGAATATCGTAAGAACAAATCCTCCTTAAAGACGGATTAGCATATCAGTTCTACCCCCATCATTCCTGAAGATATACGATGGCGCCAATGAGGAATAAGATCAAACCAAGCATCTTGCGTACGCTGATTTCCTGGTTAATAATCAGAGCATCGATGAGCAGACCGCAGACCAGCTCCCCTGTTAAAAGAAGGATCAGAGTATTCGAAATGCCAAGTACAGGAATAGATTTTGATGATAAGTATATGATGAATGCTCCAAAAAGACCTCCGATCAGCCAGATGGGACTAACGGTTGCGACCTTTGGATATTTCGCAATATTGCCGTTAAAAATATTGATCAATAAAAAGAAGGTCGTCCCTACGATTAGGCTATGTAAGGTTGCCACACCCGGAGTAACATATTTCCCTAGCTGAGAATTGATACTCGCCTCTATCGTAGTAAAGACTCCTGCCAAGATTGCCATAAGAATTGAAAATATTTTCATAACTGCCCCCAAAATAACCTCTGTTCATACATATGTAAAGGAAGGCTAATATATACAGGCTTCGTTGAAATACTGTTAATACAGCTTGTTTCTTTAAGTCAAATGCGGTAAGATAGGGAACCATTCCTATGGTTGTAATCAAGTGTTGTGATAATTAAAGGGAGCTTTAAGCTCCCTTTAACATTATAATATATTCAGTTACTTCATATACCTCATAAATGATATAGTATCATCAGCAGTGATAACTGATTGTCATATCTTTTTAAATCTTATACTTACTCAGATCTTCCTGGAAGTTTTTGATCATCGCATCAAATACGTTGATCTGGTGGGTCAGTTCATTGATCTGATCCATATAGATTGCAACATTGGAGCTTGCTTCTTCTGTAGCTGCGGAATTCTCTTCTGCAATGGCAGCAAGGCTATGCATGTTATCAAAGAGTGAAGCGATATTATCCGCTTCCACCTTAAGCTCCTGTGAGGTCTGAATCATCAGATCAGAAACTGTCTTCAGGTTCTTATTCGCGTGGCTGGAGGTATCGACTGCCTCTGTAAGCTTTAAGCTCTCCTTCTCAAGGACATTGTACTGAATATCGATATCGCCGACTACTCCGCCGATACTCTCCACGAATTCCGTTAAGTTATGATTAATCTCATCAGCTGCTTTATTGGTCTCTACGGAGAGTCTTCTTACCTCCTCCGCAACAACTGCAAAGCCCTTGCCTGCTTCTCCGGCTCTCGCCGCTTCAATGGAAGCATTCAAAGCAAGAAGGTTAATCTGTTTGGCTATGGAAGAAACGATCGATACGATTTGTGTAATGCCCTGTGCATTATTCTTCAGTTCATTACTGTTATTGCGGATGGTATTGAATTTATTAAGTACATTATTAATCTCCATGGTTGTGTTATGCACGTTGTGGAAGCTGTCCTCAAGGTTAACCATTGCGACTTCGATCTTCCCTTTGTTACCCTGGCTCTCATTCGAAATCCTGGTTACATTCATAATGCTCTCATTTAAAATGGTTACGGAATTCTCCGTATCCTCGGCTTGCGTTGTAGCAGCAACCGCAACCTCATCCAGAACATCCGTTATGTCATTGGAGGTTGCCTGCATTGTTTCGGCAATACCGGTAACAGACTGGTTAAAGGTATACATTTCATCGACGATGGCATGAAAGCCGATGAAATCCTTCTGAACGCTCTTCTTCACTTCATTCACCAGCTCCATTAGCTGTTCATATTCATCATTGGTCTTAATCGACAGATATTCAACAAAATCACAGGTAGAGAGCTTCTCTAATTCTTTCTTCAGCAAATTTTGAGGCTGATTAAGCAGATAAGCTGAGAGCGCGGATACTGCAAAGGTGATTACTGCTATCGGTATCGCACTTAATTTATCAGGTAAAACGAATAAGGAAGCAAGCGTTACTACAACCGTATTTAATATCGCTGTTTTAAGCGCTACTTGCTTAATCAATCGGAAGGATAATATACTGTTCAAAGGAAAGGTCTTATGATACTGGATTTCTTTCTCAAAGGTCAGTTTCATCTGAACCTCACCTTCTAGCTGATTGATAATCTCCAGTTGAATCTTCTCATGAAAATATTGAGCCACACCATTGACCAGACCAAGAAGGTAATGATGCATGCCCCGCTTGGAACGGTAGGTAAATAATACCTCATGGGCGGAAATCGGGGTCATGTCCAAAATCGGAGGAACAGCTCCCTTGATACGTTTCATAACAATAATATGTACATCGTTCATGGACTTTAGAAATTGATATGCTGATGCATGCCGGAAAAAGCCGGGGTAATTCTTACTGAAGGTCAGGATATTCTGTTCTCCCATGATCCTCCAGATTTCCTGATGATCCTTCCCCACCAATTTTCCAATCTGGTCCACTATACCTGTTGCAATCCGGTCTTCTACGTCCTCCAACGGGGAAAATATAACATCCGGCTGTAAATTATATTCTCTTAATGCCTGATCGACTACATTTTTCCCAAAGAGTGTCTTACAGCTCTCCACCCAGGTTGATACTACAGTACCTTTCATGCTTGTGCCTCCTTTGTATCTTTCATTTTTCAATCTATTCTAATTCTATACGAAAGAATAAAATTTAGCAAGTAAAAAATAATAACTATTACTATTATTAAGGTATAAAATTTATATATTATTTATTATCAATTTTTGATAAAGCCGCCTCATCCCCAACTAACATTACATCCTGATGCATCTGGAGGACGTAAAATATTTTAAGTACTATCTATCACCGGCAAAAAAATGATACAAATCAAAGCTTACCGGTGATAACGGTTGCTCACAGCCCACCAGAGGCACTTCCGGTTTATTATCAGGATTTATGTCAAGCATGAACTGTGAGCGTAAGGGTCCTGTCCTAAGAACAAATCTTGAAATATCATTTACAGCCATCATAAATGGCCAATCCTTCGGTTTATTATCCTCGCAAAGTAAATCTCCATTAATTTTTATCTGACTGGAGTATTGCTCACAATCAACGTATAACGTAATCTGATATATGGTATCCCTTTCATATTTCATTAGGGAAAGCTCCGTCACGGTCCGGATATAGAGATATCCATTTTCCTGAAAGATTAATCTTACAGCGATCTGAGCCGTGTCATTCCATAATTCCATATAGAGACATCCCCTATCGTCTTGCTTTGGAACAACGGTAAAGGATATTTCCTTTTTTACTCCCCTTTTAAAGATACGTTCGAGCTTGCAATAATCATAGGGCTCACTGTCTTCCAAATGGAGAAAGGTATTACTTTGGTCAGATTTCAACCCAGCCCGCGTCCATTTTGGGCAGTAGAGATTCCAGTTTTTCAGTGTATCTTCCTGATCAAAGCTTTCATCGATATCATAATTTTCAGTCCCCGTAATCGGAACGGGAATCATAGCCACCCAGATGTCTTCCTTATTCACTGAATAGGTGACCCATAGGTTTTCACCCGGTAAATCCAAACCTTCTGTTATCCCTCTTACATATTGGGGACCCATATCCTTCCAGAAGCCTTGATATCTCATCGAGGGTACTTCCCCATGTACCAGCAGCATGTTGTCAAAGGCAAGACCATCCTCCGAAGTGGTTACACATAGTGGATAACGATGCTGTGTTTCCAGAGTCGGATCGTAGACCAATGCAAATCGGCCATCCGAGGTTTTACATCCCCATATCTTCTGCCCGCTCATAACAAGGCTCGGGGATTTAGTTACTGGCATCCAGCGCAATCCATTGTCATCACTTCTGGACACCTTTGAATGCTTCCATAGTCCGATGACGGTATCCTCATTGACATGATACCAGCAGAAGGCTTCATGTTTCGAATCCTTCGTAGGATGCTTTATTTGTATGATTTCATCCATATCCCCGTTCTCTTCCGCCCATTGCTGGACATAGAGCCGATTGCTTAATAGCTCATCACAGGCGGCTATAAAGCCTGCATCTTCGCTTCTTGTATAGACCAGATAATTTAAGTCCTCTTCCTTCCAACCCGCCTGCTTATTGATACGGATAAAGTAGATTTCACCTAAGGTTCCGTCCGGATAAAGCTCTCTCACAACTCGTCCTATTCCATAATTGTCCCAATTGGTCATCCATTTCTCCGGCGACCAGCCATAAAAGCCAAGCACCAGCATTCTATTCTCCGAAGATCTGTAAAAGCTCATTCTCTGGTGCATATAGGCATAGCTGGTGCCATCAAAACTATGAGTCAGTCCTTTATAATCTGTATTGGTACAAGGATTTATGAGATAGGTCGGAAAGGATATCTGAAATTTTTCCCATTCCATTCCATTTTCCGAAGACGCAAGTATGGATAATCCTGCACCGTAATGCTCATCCTTCGGATTGCATAAGTATTGGACATAAAATTTACCTTTATAATATGCAAGATCCGGCGCATGCTTATAGGTGTAGCCCGTATGATCATCATACTCCCTATGCCCGCGGTTCGCCCTGGATATTTGATAACATTTCACCCCTTTTGCCGGGTAGATCTGACCATGATGATAATCACAGTTTGGATGGATTTTACCTATGTAATGCGGAAGTTCATGTTCCATGGCTACCTCCTGTATCGTACACAACCTTATCCAAGATCATGTACATCGGTTAAGATTATTTCATTCTTCTCGTTTTCCTCCAGCTCCAGTACAACAATTTCATTTTCACCGTTTCGCAGCAACGGACCGGGTAAGTATAACGTCTTCTGTGGGCCTGCAATGTTCCAAAACCGTCCAAGATTGAAACCGTTAATGTAAACATTTCCTTTGGTAAAGCCATCGAGACGGACAAAGGTATCACAGGCTTCCTCAATATAAAAATTTCCCTTAAGGAACGTAGGCATTGTGACCTTTGAGAAAGTATCCTCATAATTGAGCCTGCTCAAATCATCACAGGGAAGTGGATACATGATCCAGCCGTAATGATACATG
>Ga0207834_1000173_pt1 | contig 22995 bp, 20 predicted proteins | sample LuqExpMetagenom5_FD_187763 | JGI IMG/M metagenome (GOLD analysis project Ga0207834, IMG submission 187763) | Tropical forest soil microbial communities from Luquillo Experimental Forest, Puerto Rico - Sample 5 (SPAdes) | ecosystem: Environmental > Terrestrial > Soil > Tropical forest ...
CCGCCCTCCACGATTATCTCATAGACGATCTGGGCCTTGTCAAGTCCGCCCTGTGGCAGCACACGCGAGCCCTGATTGTCAATCATCACAGCAACCGGCCGGACACCGGAAAGCGGGAGTGAGTAAATATCCCCTTCTGCAGCAGACTGCTCTGTTTCAACAGCGCCGGACGTTGTGGTACCGGACGGCGTTTTTTCAGCTTCTGCGGTTATTCCGTCGGCAGTTGTCTGTGGTTCTGATTTTCCCTGTGAACTGCAGGCTGAAAAAGAAATCAACAGAATGCACAGAGCAAGCAATAATGACGATCGTCCAAGCATGTGAAGCCTCCTGTGAGAGAATTTTAAGCCTTAATATAATTCTACCTCCAGCATAGAAATTCCTTCCTGTGGTAATGCATTTTAAATATGCAAAGTGATACTTGGAGAAATTACATAATCAAGTTATAATGGTTTAGTAAGGAATTATGTTAGGAGTTGCAGCTATGACGCCAAATGACATAAATTTGGGAACAAGACTGGAATTGGAGCTTTTGAACAGGCAGGGTGAAAAGGTAGGAACTACTTACGTGAGCCAGTTGCTTGAACACCAGAGCGATGGCCTGTTGGTCATATCTTCACCTATTCATGAGGCTCGTCTGGTTTTTATCCCCAAAGACATAAATATACGATTGACCTTCATTCACGGCAAGCATGGCCTTTTGGGCTTCAAAGCGGTAGTGACCGACAGAGAGCACAGGGGCAACATAGCCATGCTTTTGATCAGGCCTGACTCTGAAATCATCAGGATACAGCGCAGAATGAATTACAGGCTCGATATGGTCGGGGACGTCCAGTTTTGGCTTGATGCAGAGTCCAATCCGATCAAGGCTTACTCTAAAAACATCAGCGGTTCAGGGCTCTGTATCGTCACCGAAAAAAATATACCGGTCGACTCAGTTATCAAGGCAGAACTTGATTTGCAGGATCTTCCGGTATTCAGCGCGGGGTGCAGAGTATTGAGAAGCAAGCTGTTAGAGAGTAAAAGGGGAAAACAGTTTGAGCTTGGCCTTTGCTTCATGGAGATCGCAAAAAAGGATCAGGATAATTTGATACGATATATTTTCGAGCAGCAAAGACTTATTTTGAAAAAAGAGAACTAAAATCCAATCACTTTGCGCTATCCGTCCTGAAGGAAGCTGCGGGCAGCCCTTCCGAATTATAAAGGTTCGCGCCCTCCGGGTTATCCGCCCACGCATAGCGCACCGCTGCAGGCTCAGCAATGCTGCCGCTCCGGACAACTACCTTGTCGCCCTCTACCCATGCATCAGCCCAGACAAACTTAAAATCCCTGCCTGCGATCGCAAAATGCTTCAGGTCTCCTCCGCCCTTGACGACCAGACCTTTTCCGACATTCGAGAAGCTGATGACCGCGCGGTTTCCTTCTATCTTCATATCATTGAAGACCGGTCCGGAACAGGTAATATCCTCTCCATATGCCAGTTTGCGTGCGGAAAGCGCAAGCCTCTCTCCCACCGTTTTTTTGTCCATCGGATGCAAGTCGTTCCATTCGCCTGCGTCATGCGCCACTGTCATTGCGGTTTCCGCAATGGACAGGCCGCGCTGCTGTACTTCCCTGAATTCGGCCCATTCACTTTGACCAGGCTCTTTATCGGCCTTTTGAAAATTGGGAAGCTGTACGTATAAAAACGGAAGACTGCCCTGGTCCCAAACCTTTCTCCAGCCGATCACGAGCTTATCAAACAGCGGACCGTATTCGGCAGGCCTTGAGGTATTCGACTCGCCCTGGTACCACAGAAAACCTTTTATACCGTAGTTGATCAGCGGGTATATCATTCCGTTGTAAAGACCGGCGGGCTTATACTGGATGGCTGTAGTTCCGGGCAGGGGCCGGTCGGCTGTTGCTCCGACTCTATACTTCCATTCTCCCTCAAGACTGAAGACCTGCCCCCCGATCTCCAGCCGGTACGGCTTATCCTTGATGAACTCGCCCTCTCCTCTGTTGCTTATGACGCGGACCGTGACAATATTCCTTCCGGCCTTCAGCATACCGGCAGGCATATCGTATTTCCTCGGGGGATAGCGGTATGATATCGCACCTGCTACGGCACCGTTGACATACGTCGTATCGCTGTCGACGATCGTACCCACTCTTATCCTTGCAGGCAAGCCGGCAAACTCCGCAGGGAGCTCGATTTCCTTTTTGAACCATACGGAGCCGTAAAAATCCTTCAATCCTTCGTCCACCAGGCAAGCAGGCAGCTTCATGGTTTTCCAGTCCGAGGTGTCTGTCTCATCACTATACCAGGGCAGCCCATCTATTCCCAACCCCTTATCCAGGCGAGCCAGCTCCCCAAACCAGGATGCGCTTGCTTCCGCGTCATTCCTGATAACCTTTTCCACAAAGGAATCGTCCTTGTATTTTGCGAGCTCATCCATTTGTACAGGGAAGTCCCTCAATGATTCCTCGCTCAGCCACGCCTCGATGGGCGTGCCCCCTATGCTTGCATTTATCAGGCCTACCGGCACCTTATACTTTCTTTGAAGAGCTGCTGCAAAAAAGTAGCCTATGGCTCCGAAATTCATTATATTCGCAGGAACGGCGCCTACCCATTCTCCGCCTTCAAGGTCCTCCCGTCCAACGTTGAAATCATACCGCTGGGGTACCCAGAATTGTCTAATTTCGTTATTGTTGATATGTGATACTTCTTCCTCGAAAAGATCCAGTGTCCTGTAAATGGGTACCGTCATGTTCGACTGACCGGAACAGACCCAAACCTCACCTATAAGTATGTCACTGACTGTTATCTGCTCACCGCCCGCACTGATCTCCATGCTGTAAGGTCCCCCCGCCTGCATGGGTTCCAATGTTACCTGCCATTTTCCGTCCTCTACGGTAGCGGCCGAATAGACTTTGCCGGAAAATCCAACTGTTACATTGGCCCCAGCCTCAGCCCAGCCCCAGATTTTCACTGCCGCGTTTCTTTGCAGTACCATTCCGTCGCTTATCAACCGTGGAAGCTTTAATTTAGCGCTCAAAGCGATCAGTCCTTCCGAATCTGTTTTTATAATTTTTTTGTCAGCTTTAATAATCTGGCGCCGTGCGGCGCTACCGTGACAGCGATAATCCGCTCTGCCTCACCAAGCTCCGCATGCGCCCATAGGTCTCTTACATAATAACGGCCTTCCGCATTCATCAGGGAAAGCTGTGTCTCGGTCCTGCTCTCGAAAGTCCCTCTGTTGAATATGGCTAGATATAAGCTGCCATCTTCATCGGTGGATGTCCAGGCTACGTTCGTGTTATATGGGCCCCGCTGATACAATTGGCGGGCCGAATGTGAGTGCTGCTGCACTCTCAGCACTTCTTCGTTCGTTAGCAGAGAAAGCGTCCAGTCATCATTGTCCCGTAGTTCGCAGCCTGCCATGAGAGGTGAACGGAAAATGCACCAGAGCGTCAACATCGTAATCTGCTCATCTTTGGTGAAATTCGTCCATCTGTCGCCGATGCCATGCTCGCAGGAGCGAATGGCTATATGCCCCAGCGGCAGCATGTCCGCATCCGGCCAGTGACCAGAGCCTGCGTGCGGAGCCCATTGGCAGCAGCGGTCAAACATATTGTCCAGCAATCTCCACTGATCCCAGAAATCATCCGTCATCCTCCACATATTCGCATTGGCTTTCAAATGTTCAGCATATTCTACCGGCGCGGGTCCGGGCGACAGGCTCAGAACGATTTCCCTGCCGCAGTTGTCGATCGCATCCCTGATTAGTTCGACCTCACTAAGCGAATATGGCCTTAATATATCGTCCACCTTTATGTAATCCACACCCCAGGAGGCATAAAGCTTTATAATGGAATCATAATAAGCCTGCGCACCCTCCACAGAGGCATCCACGCCGTACATATCCGTATTCCACTGGCATATGGAGTTTACGTGGGCGATTTCCCTTGCACGCACCTTGGTTCCCAGTATCGGTGTATCGGCATGAGCTGCCTGCCGCGGTATGCCCCTCATAACATGTATACCGAACTTGAGACCCAGGCTGTGCACATATTCCGCCAGAGGTCCGAAGCCCTTGCCCCCTGCCGACGACGGAAAACGGTTTACTGCCGGAATCAGCCTCGAATATTCGTCCATTTCAAGAGGAGTGAATTTATTATAGGCTGACGAACGCGCCTTGGGCTCATACCATTGTATATCTACTACGACGTATTCCCAGCCGTATTTTTTCAAATGCTTCGCAATATATTCGGCATTTCCTCTCACTTCAGCTTCCGTGACGCTGGCGCCGTAGCAGTCCCAACTGTTCCATCCCATCGGCGGGGTCTGTGCCGGTTTATTATGCAATTTCAGGCATCCTCCTGATGTTCAAATCAGTAAATATATCCGTCTCGTCCATACTCCTTGTTGAGAATTCAGAAACTACTGCCCCGTCAGGACCTGCCTGGAACCAGTGGAGCGTATCCGGTTCCAACGTATATTGCTCACCGGGTTTGAGTACTATTTGGTGAAAAACCGTATAGGCATTTTCATTGGTTTTTGGAGGTTTGCATATAGGATTGCTGTCGGGCGTCCCCGGCACGTACAGGTAAACTATGCCATACCTGCATCTGAAGGTCTCTTCCTTTCCGGGCTCTCCGTCAACTGCCGGGTGCCTGTGCTCCGGACAGGTCTGCCCGGGAAACAGCACGAGTTCTTTTGCACAGCATCTCCTGGTATTAACATAAGTGACCAGCTCAAGACCGGTATTATAAAGGTCTTCCAGCCCGAAATCAGCCACTTCGATATTGAGCTTCTCAGTTTCATTTAAAACGATGCCGGCCTTTTCAAAATACTCCAGTGTACTTTTTCTGGCCATCTCATACTCATCTTTCATTATCATAGCTGACACCTCTATATATTCATTCATACTAAAAAGCCGATGCTTCAAACCGCACCGGCTACTGAAATAACCTGTTTACTCTTCCGGATCGATTTCCTCTTCCATCCTCGACTGGAACTCATTGAATACTTCCTCGAGCTCATTGTCATCCTCGATAGTGACGAACGAATCCTCTCCGTCCTCATTATGCTCGATCTTCAGTATAATTACTTCCTCGTCTTCGCCTTCCTCATCCGATTCTTCCTCAAGAGGGGCCAAAACAACATATTCGTTGTCATTCATTTCGATAGTATCGATATGTTCAAATTCAACTTCGTCTCCATTTTCATCAACCAGAACGACTATATCATCTCTTTCATCATCCATAGGAGCACCTCCCTTTCACCTTGTATTTAATAACATACCCTTATTTTATCAGGCTGTCAAGATATCCCTGCAATATTAGCACAGCTGCGATCCTGTCCACAGATCCCTTCTTTTTTGAGGTTTTCATGCCGACCTCATGCATAGTGCGGTTGGCAGCAACGGTGGTCAGGCGTTCATCCCACCTGATCACTTCCAGCCCTGTAAGCTCTGCAAGAAGGTTACCGAATTCGATAGCCTTTTCACCGCTGGGTCCTATGGTTCCGTTCATATTTTTCGGGAGACCGACCACGATTTTTTCAGCCTGATATTGCAATGCCAGCTGTCTTATTTTTTCCGCGGGCTGTTCCATCGATCCCTTCCATTGTATCGTATCCAGTCCCTGTGCAGTCCATCCGAGAGGATCGCTTACAGCGACTCCGATTCTACTGTCTCCAAAATCAATGCCCATTATGCGCATAAATACCTCCGCTGCTTCAGCATATTTTAATGGCAAATTGAGGGCAAACACTGCCGCAGTAACCGCAAAGCAGGCATTTATCCTTGTCAGCCACCGCTTTACCGTCTTTCAGGTACAGAGCATGCTGTCCGCAACGTTCGACACACCTCCCGCAGCCTTCGCACCAATAATCTATATGGAGGTGCTTTCCTTTAGAGGCTATCCTGTCCATCAGCGCCTCCGGGATGGTTCCTCCTTCGAACCGGCATATGTTCATCTCTACTTCTTCAACGCTTTGCATCCCGATCGCTATCGAATGCACAAACGGCAGATCAAGTACGAATTTCAGGCATTCTTCATAGGAGTTGAGCAGGTTGCCGCCGCCGAGAGGCTTCATGCTGTAGACTCCCTTACCGCAGTCATATGCGGCCTTGACAGCATCAAGCATCTCTTCGATCGTACCGTCGCCGATGCCGATGCCCGTTTTGTTCACAAGCGGATGTACTACGTCGATCTCGGGCATATCACAAACAGCCCGGACGACTTCGATGTTATGCGTTGAAACTCCTACGGCTCTTATCCTGCCTTTTTCACGTTCATTCAGGTAATATTCGAGCGCTTCGCGGTGGCCGCGCAGTGTCAGCCTGCTTTCCTGCTCATGCATCAAAAAAATATCTATTACGTCCGTATCAAGCCCTCTCCTGGCCTTCTCGACGCTTTCCGCCGCACCCTCGGCTGTATATGCATAGGACTTGGTCGCCACCACAGGTTTTTTGTCAAGCCCCCGCGAAGCTTCCCTTATATGCTCATAAGTATCATAAAGCTCAGCTGTGTCAATAAAATTGACGCCGCGTTCCAACGCACTCCGAATGACGCGCGCTCCCTCAGCAACCGGCAGATTCAGCTGCAGCGGGCCAATGACCAATGCCCCGAAGCACATTTTCGATACTGTGATGTCCGTTCTTCCCAACTTGTTATACTGCATACTACCCCTGTTCCACAAAAATAAAACCCCGAGTATTCGGGGTTCATATTATTTCTTATTCTCAAGATAGAACCTTACAATCTCTTCGAGCAATTCGTCCCGTTCAAGCCTCCGTACGACGCTCCTTGCGTTCAGATGGTTCGTTATGTAAGTGGGGTCTCCGGAGAGTATATAGCCAACGAGCTGATTGATAGGGTTATAGCCCTTTTCGTTCAGCGCCTTGTATACCGTAAACAGTATATCACGGGCTTCATTCTCCTTATCCTTATCCATTTTGAACATCATGGTTTCACTGTTTGCCATTTACAACACTCCCCTGACTGCCGTCAATACTGAATGAAAACCGACAGATTCACAAACACATGTTTGATATGAATATAATAATACAAGTGGTAGTTTTATGCAACATAAAATAACCACAGGTATCGGTAATCAGCTATATCTCACCGGTGACATATTCGGCCGCAGCCATGACAAGTCTGGTCTGCGAAATATTTCCCACGATACTAGGATTCCCTTTCGTCAACACTCTTATGTAATTTGTTGTAAGTCCCTCGCAGGTACCTGGGTCATCCTTGAGTTCGTGCTCATACAACACCGGCATCCGCCTTCCGACGAATCTGTTATTGAACTCCAGCGCACAGCGGTCAGACAGGCTGATGACCTTCCGGCTGCGCGCCTCCTTGACGACGCCGTCTACTTGTCCTTCAAAACCGGCGGCAGGAGTCCCCTCCCTCGGCGAGAACTTGAAAACATGCATTTTGGCGAAACGGATCTCTTCGAGAAACTCATAAGTCCGTTCGAACTCCTCGTCGGTCTCACCCGGGAAACCCACCATTACATCAGTTGTGATCGATACATCCGGGATATGCTCTCTGAGGAGCGCTACGGCCTTTTTATACTCCGATGTCGTATAACGCCTGTTCATACGTTTAAGAGTTTCATCACAGCCGCTCTGAAGGGAGATATGGAAATGCGGGCAAAGCTTCTCCATCCTCGCTGCCGATTCCGCGAACTCTTCAGTTATCAGCGTCGGTTCGACCGAACCTATGCGTATGCGTTCGATACCATCTATATCATTCACATCCCTGATAAGGTCAGGAAGCCTGATCTTGCCCAGATCCCTGCCGTAAGAGGCGATATGTATTCCGGTAAGTACGACTTCTCTGAAGCCTGCCTCTACAAGTCTTCCCACTTCCCCTGTGATCTCGTCGTGCGGTCTGCTCCGTATGGGGCCTCTCGCATATGGAATGATGCAGTATGAACAGTATTGGCTGCAACCCTCCTGTATTTTAAGGAACGCTCTGGTCCTGTCCTTGTATTTTTCTATCTTCAGGTCTTCGAACTTATGGTTCTTCATTACGTTTTCAACTGCCGATATCCTTTCGCCGCCCTTAAGAAATGCTTCCACAAATTTGGGGACCTTTAGCCTGTCTGCTGTACCTGCAACTATATCCACCTCGGGCATGGCCTCTACTTCCTGCTTCGCCGTCTGCGGATAACAGCCGACTGCCGCTACTACCGCATTGCCGTTCAACTGTCTGGCCCTTCGGATTGCCTGGCGTGATTTGCGGGAACTCAGCCCGGTCACGGTACAGGTATTTATCACATAGACATCAGCTGCAGAGTCAAATTCGACCTGCTCGTAGCCCGCATTTTCAAAGGCCTCTGCCATTGCCTCGGTCTCGTATTGATTCACTTTGCACCCAAGCGTATAAAACGCGACTTTTTTCACGGTTCCTCCGTATAGTTATTTTCTTTATCCAATATATTATAGTTAATTAATATTTTTTTAACAATAACGTAATTGACTTGTTGCCAGAAACAGGATATTATTATTCTAAGCAATGCGGAGCCGACACCATATGTCAGAAGGAGGTTTTAGTGATGAAAGCATTCAGCATTATGCTAAAAACAATAAACGACGTCAAGGACTTTGTTAATATCGCAAACAAGTATGATTTCGATGTGGATCTGACCTCAGGGCGCTACGTCGTAGACGCAAAATCCATCATGGGGATATTCAGCCTGGATTTCAACAAACCAATCCGAGTGGAGGTCCATGCGGACGATTGCGAAACCTTCTGCGAAGAAATAAAATCCTTCATAATATGATGATCACAGCAATTTGTGAATGCAAATTGCTGTAAAGTGACCCGGGGCCGAAAGGCTGCCGGGTTTTTCACATGCAGGCAGCCGTTTTATCCGCCTTCACTTTTCCAGCGCTTCGATGTTTTCCTCCGTGAACACTTCTATCCCGTTTTTACTCAGCAGTTCCGCCGTTACGCCGTTTCCATCCTTTAAAACGCCGCTGAAGGTACCGTCGTATATCTGCCCGTATCCGCAGGATGGGCTCCTGGCTTTCAGAACAGCCTTTTTCACACCGCAGGAATGAGCGAGTTTCAGCGTTTCCTCTGCGCCCTTGATAAAATGCCCCGTTACGTCATCTCCATCTATGGCAGTTACGCGGCACCTGCCGCAAAGCACATCAGCGCCGTTGCCTCCGGCTATTTCGCTTTGACTTCTCGGGGTCGGACATCCTCCAAGCTGCTCAGGGCAGACAGGGATGACTTTCCCTTCCGCGGCCAGTTTCATAAGTTCTTCATTTTCCTTTGTTTTGCCGTCATAACGGCATTTTATACCCAAAAGACAGGCGCTCACCAAATACATAAAAACACTTCCTCAAAGCTTCTTAGGTTTTTTCTCCGGTCTCACGGGGATCCGTACTTCGCGTTTCTTCCGATTGGCCGGATTTTTTCCGATCGGTGTAATAACCACTGCCGGCTTCTCCTCTATCCGGTTTTCGTCGATTACCTCCAGCTTCCGGCGCGTATGCCCGGCAATTGCTTTATACATGTCCTGGCTTTCATAACCTCCTCTGCTGAAGCCCGAATCATGTTCCCTGCCCTTGCCTGACCGGTCGTAATCCTTTTTCTTCCCGATATATTTATTCTTTTTACCGGCGTCGCTCCAGACTCCGGCTCTAACTCCAGCTCCGGCTCTGGCTCCGACGCCGCTCCCGGCTACCGCATCGGCTCCTGCACGGCCTCTTTTATTACCTTTGCCGGCAGTTCTGCTTTTGGCGGTTGTTCTGCCTTTGTCGGCTGTTCTGGTTTTTACACCGGTACTGATCCTGCTGCCTCTGCCATATTTAACGCCGCTGCTCTTTCGTCCTTCTCCTGCTGTATAATGTCTGCCGCTGCCGGATCTGTCGGCGTTCCTGCTGTCGTTCTCATAGCCTTCATCTTCTTTCGCGCCGTTCCGTCCTTTTTTGTTTTCAGCCTCGATTAGAAAATCCAGCTGCCTTGTGGCTATATCGGCCCGGGTCAGTAAAACCCTCAGCTGGTCTCCGATCATGTACCGTTTTTTCGTCCGTTCACCGATCAGGCAGAAATGCGCATCGTCGAATACATAATAGTCATCGTCCATGCTGCTGACCTTTACAAGGCCTTCTATCGTGTTTTCGAGTTCCACGAACATACCGAAGGAAGTAACATTTGAAACAATACCGTCAAAGGTCTCCCCAACTCTCTCCTTCATGAATTCAACCTTTTTCATATCTTCGGTATCACGCTCCGCCTCATCTGCTGCGCGTTCCCTCTCGGAGCAAAGCCTCGCGATCTCGGGCAGCATGTTCTGAAGCTGTTCTTCCCTTTTTTCGGGCAGTTCCCCCTTGAGTTCCTCCTTCATCAGACGGTGTATTATCAGGTCCGGATACCTTCTGATAGGAGATGTGAAATGGCAGTAAAACTTGGCTGCAAGGCCAAAATGACCGGAATTTTCGTGGCTGTAGCGTGCCTTTGCAAGCGAACGCAGCATAACGGTGCTTACGATCGTCTCCTCCTTTGTGCCCTTCACTTTCTCCAATATATCCTGCAATGCCCTTGGATGAATCTTGTTCAGGCCTTTGAGCGGATAGCCCAGATTTCTCGAAAACTCGGCGAAGGTCATGATCTTCTCACTGTCCGGCTCTTCATGTATCCTGTAGACAAACGGCATACCGGCCCAGTGGAAGTGCTCGGCGACCGTCTCATTGCAGGCCAGCATGAATTCCTCTATTATGCGGTTGGCTATCGTGATCTCATACTTTTTAACTTCAGTAGGTTTGCCGTTTTCATCAAGTATGACCTTTGCCTCATCAAAGTCAAAATCTATAGCGCCCCTGTCCATCCTCTTTTTGCGCAGTATCAGCGCAAGCTCCTTCATGGCTGTGAAGTCGTCCATAAGGTATCCGTAACGTTCCATGAGGTCTTCATCCCCGTACTCGAGCAGCTTGTAAACGTTGGTATACGTCATCCTTTCGCTGGTCCTGATCACGCTTTCGAAGATCTCATGATCGATGACCTTACCGTACTCATCTATGTCCATCATGACCGAGAACGCAAGCCTGTCGACATGGGGGTTAAGGCTGCAGACTCCGTTGGACAGCTTCTTTGGAAGCATCGGTATAACCCTGTCCACCAGATACACGCTTGTACCGCGTTCGAGGGCTTCCCTGTCAAGCGGCGTACCTTCCCTTACATAGTAACTGACATCTGCGATATGTACGCCCAGCCTGTAACATCCGTCCTCCAGTTTTTCTATCGAAACTGCGTCATCCAGGTCCTTGGCGTCTTCGCCGTCGATCGTCACCATCGTATAATCTCTGAGGTCGCGTCTGCCTTTCAGCATGCTTCCGCTTACCTTCTCCGGCAATTTCTCTGCCTGGCTTATCACATCTTCGGGAAAATCCTCATTGAGACCGTACGACTTTATTACTGAAAGTATATCTGTGCCCGTCTCGCTTGCATCGCCTATTACCTCGACTATCCTGCCTTCCGCGTTACGCCTTTTTTCAGGCCACTTGACTATTTCCGCGATTACCTTGTAACCGGGCTTTGCACCATTCAGTTCATCCTTTGGTATGAAAATGTCGCCGGGTATCCTGCGGTCGTCGGGAACAACAAAGCCGAAATACCTGCTGTTCTCGAATGTTCCCACGACCTTTGTCACAGACCTCTTCAGTATCCTGATGACTTCACCTTCGGCACGCTTGTCACCTGCCGGTTTCCCCGTGATCCGCACGACGGCCTTGTCATTGTGCAGGGCGCCTGCCATACTGTCCGCCGGTATGAATATGTCGGCCATATCCTCATCATCCGGTACCAGGAAACCATAACCACGCTCATTTCCCTGTATCCGGCCGACCATCAGGTTCATCCTTTCAGGGACCCCATATCGGTCCTTATTTGTTTTGTATATCGCACCCTCCTGTTCCAGGCTGTCAAGAAGCCCGGTCAGTTCTCCGCGCTCCTCCTGTGGTACGTCCAGCACAACTGCCAGTTCTTCGAATTTCAAAGGTTTATAAGCGTCTTCTCTCATAAAGTCGACTATTTTTTGCTTACGCTCTTCGTATACGTCCATAATTTAACTCTCCTACCATTAATATGAGCACTTTCAAGCCCCGGCTCAATAATTTATTATCCCAACAATAACCGTAATTAAACTTTCTCTTTATATATGAAAAGGGACCGCTATGCAGTCCCCGCATACATCAAACATATTTTCAGATCCGTAAAAAAACCGTGCTGCCTTATACTCTCTTCACCGCAGCCAGCGCTGTATCAATGAATTCCTCGAGAGGGATCCCCAATTCGCAGCAGGTTTTGATCTGATCCCTGTTCAGTTCGCCGGCAAAGTCAATATCGTTGAATCTGCTCAAAACATAGTCTGCCATGACGTCGGAAAGTTTTTGGGATGCGAGGCTCCGGGTACATGCGTCGATCAGCCATGACATCGGGTCAGAACAATAAAGTGCTTTGTCGAGTTTTCTTTTACGTTCGATGCCATGCAGATCATTGTGCGCTTTTACCGCATATATGATCTCGGGATCGACATCGAGATTCTCAAGTATCTCAGCGCCGATCATACTGTGCATTGCAGGCTCATGCGCCGTTCTGTCATAATCAATATCATGCAGGAGTCCGGTCAGGCCCCATAATTCGATATTATCCCTGAGTATCACAGCCAGTTCCCTCATAATGGCCTCGACCTCGAGTGAATGCCTGACAAACCTGGCATTGGTTAGCCTCGCCTGTAATTCCTTCAGCGCTCTATCCCTGTCCATGATATTCGCCCGCTTTCAATTTAATGTGCGTGTATACCGACAAAAAAGACCATGCATTTCTGCATAGTCCAAGGATTGCCGTACTTTATTTAACAACGTAATTCGCTTTCAATACCAAAAACAGCAATATCGAGGTCACAAGAAATGCTATAGCTGCAACCGACGTATATTTGCTCAACAAAGCGTCGAGCGTCCTGCCCTTGTTTTTTCCGAAGAAAGTTTCGGCGCCGCCTGCAATAGAACCGGACAGTCCTGCGGACTTTCCTGACTGCAGAAGAACTATCACAACAAGAGACAGAGAAATCAAAACATGTATAATCGAAATTATAATTTCCAGAGCTGACAAAGTAACACCTCCCAAAAAATTAACAAGTCAAATTGTAACACATATCGCGTAAAAAAACAAGCCTTGAAAAAGGCTTGTTTTTAATACTTTGTTTTATTTGTTCTTCAGATTGAACCATGCGTCGATTCCAGGATAAATGGCGGCTTCTCCGAGTTCCTCCTCTATCCTCAGCAACTGGTTGTACTTCGCGACGCGATCCGTCCTTGAAGGCGCGCCTGTCTTGATCTGTCCAGAGTTCGTCGCAACTGCTATATCGGCGATTGTAGCATCCTCGGTTTCTCCCGATCTGTGCGACGTCACAGCCGTATATCCGGCCCTGTTCGCCATCTGTATGGCATCCAGCGTTTCAGTAAGCGTACCTATCTGGTTCACCTTGATAAGTATTGAATTTGCTACGCCAAGGTCTATGCCCTTTTTAAGCCTTTCGGTATTCGTAACAAAGAGATCGTCGCCAACCAGCTGTATCTTGGTACCCAGCTTTTGAGTCAGCAGTTTCCAGCCTTCCCAGTCCTCCTCTGCCACACCGTCTTCAAGAGATATTATAGGATATTTTTCTGCAAGCTCCGCCCAGAATTCGATCATTTCCTCTCTGGTCTTGCGAATATCGGTTTTCCAGAAGTAATAGGTACCGTCTTCCTCATACATCTCGGTTGCGGCTGCGTCTATGGCGATCCTGAAATCCTCCCCGGGCTTGTAACCGGCCTTTTCGACCGCTTCAAGTATGACCTTTATGGCTTCCTCATCGCTTTTCAGATTGGGTGCGAAACCGCCCTCGTCGCCCACAGCAGTGGAATAACCCTTGGAGCTCAGTACCTTCTTCAGGTTATGGAATACCTCCGCGCACATCATCAGGGCGTTCCTGAAACAGTCCGCGCCCACGGGCATAATCATGAATTCCTGTATGTTCACACTGTTATCCGCATGTTTTCCGCCGTTTATGATATTCATCATAGGGACCGGCAGCATTTTGGCATTGGTACCGCCTATATACTGATAAAGACTTATGCCAAGCGTTTCCGCCGCAGCCTTGGCGACCGCGAGAGAAACTCCGAGTATTGCGTTTGCGCCAAGCTTGCTTTTATTATGAGTTCCATCGAGCGCTATCATCTTACGGTCTATCGCGACCTGGTCGAATACATTCAAGCCTTCGATCTCGGGGGCTATGATCTCGTTTACATTTGAAACGGCGCTGAGTACCCCTTTCCCAAGATACCTTCCCGCATCGCCGTCTCTCAGCTCTATTGCCTCGAACGCTCCGGTCGAAGCGCCGGAGGGCACCGCTGCGCGGCCGATAAAGCCTCCCTCGGCTATTACCTCCACCTCGACGGTCGGGTTGCCCCTGGAATCAAGGATCTCCCTTGCGAATACGCTCTCGATCTCAAGATATTGTTTCATTTTCAACTCTCCTCTCCGATTTCTTTCATCTGCGGTTTCACCCGTTAATATCTTCCATATTATACCACAGAGATATGCTGCGGCATATGTTTGTTTAGTATATTCCGGTTTATTTTAACCACATATTATACAAATTAAAACATATTTGAAACAGAAAGACTAGCCGCTTTTTGTATCAACTAAAGATAAATCAATTAGTAATGTCTGAATTTGTTATCCCAGTGAAAATTTGTGTTGAAATATAACTATGTTAATAGGAAATTGTGAAGAAGCCATTTCATAAAGGGAGGCAAGGTTGCAATGACGATATCAAAAGAGTGGGAATGGAGTATGGAAAATAATCCCATATGGCTTTATCCCAGTGAAGAAAGTTACTTTCTGGCCAACAGATGGAAAGAGGCAGGGTTTAATAAAATTTTAGATTATGGCTGCGGTTTGGGGCGGCATTCAATATTTTTTGCCAAAAAAGGCTTCGATGTTTCTGCTTTTGATTTATCCTCTTATGGTATCGAACATTTAAAGGATTGGGCTCGAAACGAAAATCTGGATATAAACGCAGAAGTAGCGGATATGCTTCAATTACCTTATTCTGATGATACTTTTGATTGCGTTTTTGCGTACCATGTAATTTCTCACACAGATACCAAAGGAATGGAAACGATTGTTAAGGAGTTGAAGCGAATATTGAAAAAAGGCGGTGAATTTTACATAACACTGTGTTCTAAGGAAACTTGGTCATACAAAGAAGCGAATTTTCCAAAGATAGACGAAAACACAATTGTAAAAATGGATGATGGACCTGAAAAAGGCATTCCTCATTATTATGTTACATTGGATGATATATTAAGCCTGTTTAAGGATTTTTCGATTCTTAATGTCCGGCATGTTGACGATTGTTACTTTGATGGAAATAAGCGCAATAGTAAACACTACTTTGTTTTAGGCAGGGCATAAGGTCTTGAAGCGGGATCATTCATCCCGCTTTGTCAGTCTTTTCATCATTGCTGTCCCTCGGCGCGTAAAGCACCACCCTGTCTCCGTCAAGTTCAACCTTAATCTTGTTCTTCCCCTTCAAACCAAGGGCATTTATGTAATCCGCCGGGATCTGAAGCCTGCCCGCCCTGTCAAGAACTGCAAGCTCTTCATGTGTCTCGCCGCCATGATTGCCGAACACCCCGCTGCCCATTTCCGCAAGTTCCTCGGCGTACGACTTTTTACGGATAAATTCGCTGCTGGTCCGTCCATCCCTGATCGCCACGACTCTGTCCACCTTCTGGGATACCTGCCGGTCATGGGTAACGATGACGACGGTGACGCCGAGCGTCATATTCAGTTCACGGAATACATCGAGGACTGCGGCGGCAGTCCTGCTGTCAACAGAACCGGTCGGTTCGTCTGCAAGCAGCAGCTTCGGATTGTTTGCAAGCGCTATGGCTATTGCCACACGCTGCTGCTCGCCGCCCGAAAGCTGGCTCAGTTTATTGTTCCTCCTGTTGAGCAGTCCGACCAGATCGAGAAGCTGGAGCGCCCTGCTCCTTTTGCTGCCTTTTCCCGTAAGGTTCAAGGGCAGTTCGACGTTCTCCTGTGCTGTCAGATATGGTATCAGGTTCCTCGCGTTATTTTGCCAGATGAACCCTACGGTATCCCTTTTATATTTTATTAGCTGCTGATCGTTGAACTTCAGAAGATCGCGTCCGTCTACCAACAGCTTTCCAGCCGAAGGCTTGTCGAGTCCGCCCAGCATATTGAGCAGCGTTGACTTTCCGCTTCCGCTGTTACCAATGATCGCCATCAGCTCGCCCGCCTCTACCGTAAGATCGAGCCCCTGCAGCGCTACGACTTCAAGATCCTTGGTCTTATATATTTTGACCAGGTTCTCGCACTCTATCATTTTAGGCTGTTCATTCTGAGGCTCGTCTTCCTTTACGAGCCCGCTGTCAACTTCATCAAACCGCATCTGTTATCTCACCGTCCTCAAGCGTCAGCACATGATCCGCTATATCTATCATACTCGGGTCGTGCGTGGTCATGACCACCGTCAACCCTTCCACCTCTACGAGGTTCCGAAACAGCTTGACGACCTGCAGGCCCATGTGCGTATCGAGCTCTGCCGTAGGCTCGTCGGCAAAAACTATGTCGGGCCTGTGGGCTATGGCTCTTGCTATAGCCACCCTTTGCTGTTCACCGCCCGAAAGCTCATGCGGCCTGTGATTCATTCTCTTGCCCAGTCCTACCAGCGAGAGGCATTCTTTTGCCCTGTCGCCCCTTCCCTTCGCAGGGATACCTGCGATTCTCAGTCCGAACTCCACGTTTTCGTAGGCGGACATCATTGAAATGAGCGCTACCGACTGAAATACAAAGCCCATGTGCTTCCTTCTGATCTCGTTTTTGGTATGCTCTCCCGCATGTGTTATGTCGGTCTCGTTAAATCTGATAATGCCTGAGTTCGGTCTGTCAAGTGCGCCCAACAGATTTATGAGCGTAGTCTTGCCCGAACCGGAGCGACCCCTGAGTATGGTCAGCTTTCCCTTCTCTATTTCAAGTGAAACACTTTTCAATGCATGGACCGTTAAACTGCCGGATTTGAAATCCCTGACCAGTCTGTCGGTCACAATAATTTCACTCATACATACCTCCATCCTGATACATCCTTACTGCTGTCCGATATTACCCTCCGCCGGGACAGATGCGGGACATGTCAATCCTCTCCGAGCTTGACGGCCTGATCTATCTTGATACCCGAAATCAACTTCCACAACGTCAGAAAACCCATCAACAGCATCATTCCTATAACCGAATAGATCTTGATATAATCTGCACCGTCCGACATTATCTTGAATGGCGGCACCTGATCCGCAGAGCTATACATGATCTGCAGCAGCGGTATGAACAAATCGCCCGCAATGCCTCCTACAACTATGCCCATGATAATGGCCGCGCCGGATACGAGTACCTGCTCGCACGCCAGCATCCCGATGACCTTTGCAAGCGACATGCCCATTGCGCGCAGTATGCCGAACTGCAGTACCCGGTCCTGTATTGAAATAATCCAGTAAATCAGGAAGCCGAGCATGCTTATCAGCATGGCCGCGATAAAGCCCAACGTCAACATGCCGTTCATACCCTGGATCATCGCGTCGTTCTTCATCTTTACGATCTCCTGCTCCCTGTAATGGATATCGTTCAGTTGCAGATCCTTTGCGATCACATCGTCATTGATCTGCTTGTCGGTCGCGCCGTCCGCCTTTTTCAGCCATACCTCGTACGGTTCCAAAGCCATTTTGCTCTGTATGTAATCAAGATTTGCCACAACGAGCCCCGGGCCTGCCTCGCCATTCTCGGTCAAATTCGGATTATATGTTGGCCAGTAATCTATAAACGCGTATATCGTGCCTTCAAGGAAGCCTTGCTCGCCCCAGGTGATGTATATGGTATCGCCCTCGGACAATTTATACTGATCCCTGAGGTTTGATGAAACCAGGAATGCCGTCGGAGCGTCGGTCATCAGGTTAAGGTAATTGTACCAATGATAAGGCAGCAGGTCCGTCCTGAACCATGCAACCTTCGCGAACTGATCCGGGATGATACCCATTATGTTCACATTACGGACGAACTCATTAGATGTTTGAACAGCGCCATCGCTGACCCTGAGCACCTTTGTCGCCTGCCCGGTGCCTGAAAGCGTGGAGTATTTGAAGTAATCGGGTTCGATGTATCTTACCTGCATTGGCGATGCCTTCTCAGCTTCAAGCTCTGCTCGCGACTGTGTCGACAGAACGCTGTTTTCCGGCGGTCTGGTGTCTCTCCATCTCGCCATCATCCTGACGTCAGCCCCTATCGAATAGCTGATCTTATCCTCGATATTCTGATTGATCGTTCTTGCCGAATTGGCGTTAAATAGACCGGTGGATATGGCCAGGATGATGAAAAGCATCAGGAACTGCTCCTGCCCCCTGGACCTGCCGACCTGTATAAGCGAAATGTACATGGCAGGCGACCAGATCTTCCTGCCTATCCAGTAGATAAACCGTATAATGTACGGATACATCCTTATGAAGAGCAGGCCTGCACCCAGCACAAATACTGTTGAGGTCAGGAAAAGCAGAGGATCCAATTGCAGTTCGTTTGCCTTGACTCCCGTAGTTGTGAGTATCTTTTGCTGCTGCTGATACCTGTAGAGCCCGTAGCCCGATACGAGCAGAAGAACTATATCGAGGAAGAATTTCTTCCAGACGGGCGATTTTTTGGCCCTGGATTTGTCCTGTTTATGTTTTACAATCGATGTACGTGAAGCCGCTATAACGGGCGCCAGCATCGTCAGGATAAGAAAAACCACTGCGCCGAGGGAATAACCGAGCGCCTTGATACTGAGCGAAACGGTAAGGGCTGTTCTTTGCACGAATTCGAGGAAGCCGTTGGAGGATCCAAGGACAGAGCAGATAAACATGCCCAGCAACGGGCCGAAAATGAATGCTACGGCGCCGATGAACGAGCTTTCTACAAGATAGCTCAGGAATATCTGCCCCTTGCTTGCGCCCCTGCTCTTAAGAACTGCGATCCCGTTCTCATCGTGGCTGATGATAAGCTGTGAGACCATAAATATGTAAAACACGAGCATTATGAGCACAGGTACTGTCAAGACCCAGAGCATGTTGCGGAGCTGCTGGGCTCTTTCATTGTAATCCTTCAATATATCGCTCACGGGCATCTTAAATTCGATACTGCCCTTGTATTTGGAGTACCATTTATTTTGTTCCTTAAGTATGCCGGAGAGCTTTGAGAGGTTCTGAAGCGTGATCTTGTGGTAATCAAACGCACAGTTCCAGCGCGCTTCGGTAATAAGGCCGTTTTCCTTCGAGAGGAATTCCTGGCCGAAGAGCCTGTAGTCCATGAGAAATTCCTGGTTGTATTCATTTATGCCCACAGACCAGTATGCATCGTTTTCAGTCTTTGCGGTATATACACCGACCACTTTCACTTTGCATATTTCCTTGTAATCCTGCGACGCATCCGTTATGGAATAGACTTTGTTAAGCAGAAGGTTAAGCCCTTTCATTGCCTGCTGGTTCACTATCACCTCGTATACGCCATCCACAGGCTCAGTTGCGAACAACCTCCCGTTAGTGATCTTAACATGGTCCTGCAGGCCTGAGAGAGCGCCTAATTGAACATACGTCATGTCAGGGACATTATCCGAATCAGACTTCCTTTGTGTAGGCATGTAAACATTGCCCATCTTGACGCCTTGCGAAACCGTCAGTACAGGCAGGTCAAACTGCGGTATCTTCTCCGTCATTATCTTCCTGTCGAAAAAGCGCTGCGCATTGACTCTGTCTTCATTTTTGTAATTATAGTTGAGAGTTGCCCGGACATTGTACTGTCCGGGAAAATTACCCGTTTTCACCTGGTAATTCTCGAGGTCCTTGGTAAGCATTCTCTGGAGAATGCCGTCCGTATATATGGGAATACAGCTGACGAGGGCTATGGCCAATATTGAACCCATAAGCAGGCATATGACCATCCACAGGTTGCTGAACATCCTTCGAAGTACCATCTTCAGCAAATCGAACGCCTCCTACCCGAATAGATGCTTGCAAGTCGCAAACAGATTAGTACTCGTTGAAATATAACTTCCGATAGTCTTTTCCGGGGGACTACACTAACCGCTCCATCCCTCAGAAAAGAATCTGAAGTAATATTTCAGCCGATCCTTACTTGACTATGACGAGCTCCCCTGCATCCAGACCATTGAGGACCTCGACCTGGGTGCTGTTTTCGACACCAGTATCAATGTCTCTTTCTTCTCTGATATTATCTTTGAGAACATTTACAAACTTTCTTGAGCCGAAAGTGTTGACTACCTGTTTCGGCACTATGATAACGCCGCTCCGTTTCTCAAGCGTGAGTTCGATCGTTGCCGGCCTTCCTATCGTCACATCGGCGGGAAGATCGTCCACCTTGAGCTGCACCGACTTTTTGACTTCCTCGTTTGCATCATCCGGGACGTCGGAAGGGGTCATCACTACTTCTCCCGAGTATTCCTTGTCGTCCAGTACGATCACTGCTTTCATGCCAAGCTTGAAATTGCTGACCTTGTCGGCGGAATAACGAAGCTGGAGCTGCGACGGATCTGCGATCCTGACTATCGTCTGATATGCGTTCACGTATTCGCCGAGTTTGATATCCGTTATGTATACTACTTCGCCGTCAATGGCAGCAGTCAGTTTTGTCCTCTCATATTCCTTTTTGAGGCTGTTTAGTCTGAGCTGATTGGACTCTACTTCCAGTTCAGCCATCTCAAGTTCGGACTTGCTGCCGCCTTCTATTTCATAACGCGTTTTGGCACTGTCATATATGAGCTGCGCCTTCTTCAGGGCAATTTCCTGAAGCTGTATATCATTCAGGATCATATCTGTTTCCAATTCCGCGATCACATCGCCCTTTTTGACCTTATCGCCAAGCTGTACCTTGATGGACTGCAGCCTGCCGCCCCTATCCTTGTAAAACTGATCGAGCTGGTTTACCGATACGAACACGCCTGTGCAGCTGATCGTATTCTCTATATCCCCCTTAACTGCCTCGATCGTGTCATATTCGACATTGTCCGGCACCTTTATGGGCGGAGCCAGCACCTCTTCCTCCCTGGGAAAGAAGTAACAGCCTGAAAATGCAGTTGTGATCAATACGGTAGTAAGCAGAAGTGAAACTTTTTTAAATAAACTCAATTATAACACCTCGCGTTAAAAGTCATTTTATGCCGGTTTGCTAACATTTTAACATGATACTTACAGAAAATGTAGATGTTTTTTTTATGGTAAAGGTGCTTTTTTTTATTATGAAAAAGCCTGGAAAGCTTTTGTACATATATTTGCATTTTGGCCAGTAATTTAATAAAATAACCTTGAGGTGTACATAATGAAACTATTTCAAGCAATATACAGCAAAACGCCCAGCATGTCGCCGAAGTTCAGCCATCTATACCTGAGGCTGCGCTCACGGTTCACTTTGTATTTCTTTTTGCTGATCGTGATCCCCTATGTACTCCTTTCTGCGATCATTTACCTCCACACACGTACGCTTATGGAGGAAAAGGCATGCGAAGCGGCTTTGACAGGTATTTCACAGGAGCAGAATTCCATAGGCAAATACATTGGCGATCTGGTACTTGCTTTAAATACATCAGCGGACAGCCTGTCTCCATCGGAGCAGGCCCGGCTTGCCAGCTCTCTGTCTTTGGCCGGACAGTCCAGCTCTCTGAAAGCAATGGCAAATGACATTCTTTCTGCAGGCCAGCTAAAGGCGCTTTCCGCAGTGTATCTGATAAACGGCGGCAGGGTCAGGGCTTCCTACGGTCCCGACGCGGAACAAGCCGTTATCAGCAATCCCTCTTCTCAGCAGTGGTTCCTGGACGCCTTGAACGATCCCGGTTCGGTCCTTCTGCTCGGCACTGTTCAGAGATTTTATGCAAAAGGGGAAAACAAGACGGTCATTTGCGCGGCAAAAGCGCTCGGAGGCAGTCCTGCGGCGGGAGACGGAGCCGTGCTGCTGTTTGATTTCGATTACAGCCTTATTACGGATTATCTCAGCAATACCTGGGGCAATGCCGACTATACGCCTGCACAGCGGCACAATGAAAGATTGATACTTGACTACAGCGGAAACATAATTTACTGCAGCAATCCGGGCAGGCTTACGACCAAAGCGGACAGCGTGCTGCTCGGGTCGATCGGCAGCGGAACTTCCGGCTATAAACTAATAAATTATAACGATGTCGGTCAATACATATCATATATCAGATACCCTAAATTCAGCTGGATCTTTATCGATATGAAACCGGCATCCGAAGTGACCGGACGAATATGGCTGCGCAGTCCTGCGGTGACCTTGTTCTTAATACTGTTCCCGTTCATTGTACTGATTTACCTCGGCTTGTCGCTGAAGCTGCTGAGGCCGATAAATGAATTGACGTCAGTGATATCCGATTATGAAAACCAATTCCCCGGCGGAGACAGCCAGGTCCCCCTTCTTGCTGAAAATCAGTCAGTTTCCGGTTTGAAGGGCGCGACGGATATCGACTTCTTCATCAATAAAATATATAGTATAAAGCTCCGTCAAAAGGAGGCGGAACTCAACTCCCTGCAAAACCAGATCAACCCTCACTTTCTGTACAACACTCTCGAATCTATCAGGGGCGCCGCACTATATCACGGTATAACGGAGATAGCAGCCATGTCCAAGGCCCTGTCGCTGCTTTTCCGATACAGCATCAGCGACCGCGTCCTGGTGACGATAAAGGAGGAGTTGCAGCATCTGGAGAATTACATATCGATACAGAATTTCAGATATGAAAATAAATTCGAACTGCAGTACAACATACCCCCCGAATTGATGAATTATAAAGTGCTGAAGCTCACTTTGCAGCCGCTTATAGAGAACTCGATCAAACACGGCCTTGAAATGAAGCTCGGTAAAGGGACCATC
>Ga0207834_1000174_pt1 | contig 22827 bp, 17 predicted proteins | sample LuqExpMetagenom5_FD_187763 | JGI IMG/M metagenome (GOLD analysis project Ga0207834, IMG submission 187763) | Tropical forest soil microbial communities from Luquillo Experimental Forest, Puerto Rico - Sample 5 (SPAdes) | ecosystem: Environmental > Terrestrial > Soil > Tropical forest ...
ATTATCCTTTTTATACCGATCGCCATCCCGAAGTAAATAAAAGCCTGCGAGGCCTGCATACACATTCAATCTTGTAATACCTAGCCCATGATCATGGTACCAGAGTGTTGTTGCCTCCTGCTGATTTAGATAGGTATAAAGAGAGGTTTTATATGCCGGGCCATGTTTACCGCTCGCGGTAAACCATGCATCCGGATGGCCATCATAAACTGACTGTACTTCCCCGCCGTGCAGGTGAGTAACAATCGGGACCGGTTCCTGAGCCTCAGGAAAACCCGGCGGAAACAGCGGCCATGGTTTCGGGGGATCCATGGGCATGTCATTCGGATTTGCCCAATGAAGCGTAGGGTCCACCGCAAATAAATGTTTCCCCTTTAATCGATTGATCCATTTAACCTTGACAGGAACCCCCCGGATTGCTTCAAAGGTAGCACCTGGTGCGCTTCTTACGTATTTTGTTTTACCGCCCTTTTGATCCCTGACCAGCCCCCCATAACCCCAGACCTTCGTCTGAGGGAAACCTTCGGGTAATATCTGCTGATCGAATTCACTGATATCTACAATATAAAAATGAGTTTTTTTACATTGTTTATCCTTCTTTCTCTTTATATCTTTCATGATAGCGGGCCGATATACCGGAGGCTTTTCCAATTGATTCAGATATTTCGGAATTGTCTTGGGATCCAGTTTGACCGGTTTATCTGCCGATTTTGTATCATGTTTCATCGTATTAATCCGCTTAACAAAATTAGTTTTGAAAGCGGCCGCTCTATTCTTCAGAGCATGATATATATAAACTGTGTTATAAGATAACATGGTTGAACTCCTTTCATATGATCATATAATATCATATGATATTTCCGTCAATAAGACACCGGAATCGACTTCATTTTCCATCACTTTTTTGTAGAAAAAGATAGTTTTAGGCAATATTACGGGCAATTAGGCCTATTTTGTATATATTTTCTGTACAGACTGAAAAAATGATAGTAAAATCATATATAAATATTTGGCAAACCTATCGAAAGGTATTGACGCAAAGCTATAGGGCCTAATCATAACAACAAGGCAGCCAGTTGCACTCTATCGACGATGTCGATTAGTACCTATGCTATCCATGCGCCCTTTGTTATAATGTATTTTGTGAAAGTGAGGCAAACGAAATGAAGCATTATGGTACTAATTTTCTTTTAGCAGCAAATCAACCGAATGCATTGGAATCTGTTAATATCGACAAATTATTAGTCGATCGGTCAAGGCTTTCTTTCTATGAACATTATTTAAATAATGTTTCTTTCGATACGTTCAACTCCCAGACTTCAGAGCCTAATCAATTCATCGAAGCTGCTCAGGGTCTGCTTAAAAGCAAAAATAATAAAAATTCTTATACCATGGTTGTATTCGATATTGATCAATTCAGGAATGTCAATGAATTCTACGGTTATCCCGCAGGCAATGAATTACTATATTATATAGGTGTAAAATTAGCCTCCAAATTGGAAGCTTCCAATTTATTCTGCCGTTTATGCGACGACAACTATGCGGTATTCTTAGAAAATTATAGAGAAATTGATATTGCCTTATTAGTTATACATCTGACAGAAGAAATATCAAACTATTATCCTGAATTACAATTAAAGCTTTCCTTCGGCATCTGCAGGGCAGAGCAAAGTGATGTGAACATAACCTCCTTATGCAGCCGCGCCTATTATGCCAAGAGTACAATCAAGGGAAAGCTTCAGCTGCTAGCTAATTATGATGAAGTAATCATTAATCAAAATTTATATAATATCAATTGATAACCTAACTTGTGATAACTCCTTAAAATAACTTCACGTATTCGTCGATCCCCTTATAACTCTAACAACACCTAAAAACCGCTTCGAAACTCCGAAGCGGTTTTTAGGTACCTTTTTATCCTTCACGATCCTGAACATATCCCTTTATTCACTGAATATTTTCTCATAAGAGGTAGTGCGAAGAAAAAGTAGCTTCATAAAGTGAATTACAATTCACTTAGGAAGAATTGCCTTAAAAGGCATTATGTAGGGTTCGCGTGAAAAGAATTTTGAAAGAGCCAATATTTCCATAGTGAATTATATAAATCATAATTCACTTTAGAAAGAACTCCAGAATGAATTCCATAGGAATTGCATTATTAATTCTTTCAAAATTTGTGCTGCCGAGGAACGGAGAATGTTAGTTAGCGTGAATATAGAAACAATTTTCAACTCTGAAGAATCTTGAAAAATCCAATAATTCAGGTACTGATAATGATGCCGCAAGCGGCATCATAGGGGGTTTAGTAAAGGATATGGATAGAGTTATATAATTACATCGTTATAATACTAATAACAATATAGTTATTTGATTATAATAACGAGTTATGCTAACATCATCATAGAGCCCTGTTTATCTTATTGGTAATGACCAGAAATGAATATTGGGAGGATTTACATGAAATGTATATTAAAAGTATTGTTATTATGTATGATAATATCTATGCTAGCATCTTGTTCTGGGAAGGATAATGAAACTATGAATAATACTGCAACAACAGAACCGAAAGCAACTGCCGTTCCTACGATTACAGCACCATCAGCAGCTCCTACCGTGGCAGTCATGCCTACGATAACTCCAGTACCTGCAACAATAGCACCTACCACAGCTCCTATAACGACCTCAGTGAATCATGAGAAATCCGGCACGAAGCTGGTTGCCCTGACCTTCGACGATGGCCCTAATTTGGATATTACTCCTTTGATTCTTGATAAACTCGAAGAATATGATGTAGCAGCTTCCTTCTTCCTATGCGGTCAAAATCTAAGCGATGCTACATTGCCGGTAGTAAAGCGTCAGCTTGATCTTGGCTGTGAGCTTAATAACCACTCCTGGTCACATCCGGATATGAGTAAAATGACACCGGATGAAATCATAAAGCAGGTTCAGGACACGAACGATAAAATATTTGAAATGGTGGGGGTAAATCCCAAGTTCTTCCGCCCTCCATTCATAGCCACCAGCAAAACAATGTATGACAACATTGAGCTTCCTTTTATCTGCGGTATCGGCTGTAATGATTGGGATGCAACGGTTACAACCCAGCAACGGTCTGATACGATACTTAACACAGTGAAAGATGGTGATATCATACTTCTGCATGACAGCAGCGGTAATATTCAAACAGTGGATGCCCTTGATACAATTATTTCGGAATTGCAAAAGCAGGGCTATGAATTTGTGACTGTAAGTCAGTTATTCGAGAAAAAAGAGATAGAGCCCAATGTAGAGAATATGATCTGGACCAATGTAAATTAGAAAATATCCCGACTAAAGAAATGATTCCATTAGGAATTTATTTTTACATATGAAATAAGCATAAATATGCTGCTGATACTTGCCCGTGAATGGCAGGTAATCAGCAGTATTTAATTATACCAAGTGGGTAACTGGGATAGCTCTCCGTTATTCCGGTGATATTATAACTGGCTACCGGCTCCAGATCATTTGGATAGTAATACTGTAAAGGCGATAAAACCAATCTAAGCAACAAAAAAAGAAGTCCTACGACTTCATTTAATTTTAGCTGGGGTACAAGGATTCGAACCTTGAGATGCTGGAGTCAGAGTCCAGTGCCTTACCGTTTGGCGATACCCCAATGTATTAAGTTGTTGGCTTGTTTATCAGCCACGAATGATATTATAACCTATCGTTTTTCATTTTTCAAGCATAATTTTTATTTTTTATAATGTTTTTTTCTTCCAGTTACATATGGCTTGGCAGACATTAGTAATACTTAATATACCACTTTATCAAAGATACTATTCAACCCAGATACAATCAAATCCATCACTAACCAATCCTGACTGCTAACCTAGTTCTTACTAATCATCAAATCCTATCTGCTTACCAATCTTCCTATCACTCTGAAGCATCCTCTATTCCAGCCCCAGCAGCATTACTGCGTTACGAAAGAGAATCCTCTCCAGCTCTTCCTCAGTGAAATCCAGCTTCTTAATGTAATCCAGTGCAGCTTTCTGTCCATCCCAAGGCGAGTCTGTGGCAAATAAGATCCGGTCCGCACCGTGATTCTTCACTATCCTCACGAACTGATCATCATTGATTTTACCTAAAGAAAAGCTTGTATCAAACCATATATTCTTACCTACAAGATACTCCTCCACATCATCCCACTGGTCAAATCCACCCATGTGGGCAAATATGATCTTCGCATTCTCATCATCAATCTGACGAAGCATGTTTGCTGCCCGTTTAGGAGGACAGTGGATTGGATTGGGCAGTCCGATATCAAGCCCGGCATGGATGATAACTATTAAGCCAAGGCTAACAGCATATTTTATCACATTTACCTGCTTAGGATCGTCGACATAAGTTTCCTGGTAATCCGGATGAAGCTTGATGCCCTGAAGCCCCAAGGCTTTGATCTGCTCCAGCTTTTCACGGTAATCCTCCGTATCCGGATGAATTCCCCCGAAGGAAATAATGCCATCCTTACCGGTAATCTGAGCAGCGAAGGTGTTAACCGTATCAAACTGCGCTGGTTTTGTTACAACCGGAAGCACTACAGAGATATCGATATGCTGCTCCTTCATGGATTTTTTTAAACCATCTAACGTTCCATCGGTAAAGGCCTTGACATTCCCTACCTCTGCTAAAGCTTTGATTGTTTTCCCGGCTATTTTATCCGGGAATATATGTGTATGAAAATCAATTACCATCGCAATAACCTCCAGGTGTCCTATTTCATGGTATTATCTTATTGTAAATGACTTACTGTCTCCGCTAATTATCCCAGTAAAGCTGATCCCCTCTTATTCTTCCGCAATAAAACTATTTTCCATGTTTATGATACATTGATGTCTTGTATTCAGCTTCGCTACTTCTTCAGTAATGCTTGTTATCAGGTTTTGTTTCTGATACTTGGAATAGGAATATGGAATTACAAGGTCAAAGATCAGATTGATCTGCCGCTCGCCATTAATGATTCTGAAATCATGAATGGAGGCCTTTCCCTCAAGCCGTTTGATGATATTCAAAACTAATTCCTTCTTTTCCAATACTATAACGTCATTAATTTCAATTGGATCCGTATGAATTACCAGAAAAATATCCAGCTTATCCTTGACATCCTTCTCTATCTGATCGATAATTTCATGTGCTTTCTCAAAATCTAAATCATTCGGTACTTCAGCATGAATTGTCGCCAGACGCTGCGTAGGCCCATAATTATGGATGATCAGGTCGTGTGTACCGACAATACCCTCATAGCTTTGCACCATATTCGTAATTTTCTCATAGATGTCCCTGTCCACTGCCTGCCCAAGCAAAGGCTCCAAAGTATCCTTCGCAATCTTAAAACCGGAGAACATTACGAATAATGAGACAAGGACGCCCATGTAACCATCCATTTTTAAGCCGGATAAGCCTGCAATCAGGGTAGAAATAATGGTTCCGGTGGTTACCACAACATCATTTCTGGAGTCCGCTGAGGTAGCAATCATTACGGTTGAATTAATCCTCCTTCCTAATTTACGGTTAAACAGCATCATCCATACCTTCATCAGAACGGATACGCATAAGATGCCTACAAGAATCGGATTAAATGTCAGTGCCTCCGGATGAAGCACCTTCTGGAAAGAGCTCTGAAGCAGACTAAGTCCCACCTGCAGTATCAAAAAAGCTACCACCAGGGCAATCAGTCAATTCATTAACCCCTCCCGTGTTTGCTTAGCTCTATGGAAATTGCAGGAATAAACCTATTGTATCATACATGTATGAAAAATCAAGGCTGCCGTCCATTTACATTTTTGTCTATTATTACATTTATTTTTTGTGATCTTTCGTAATTAAATGCATAATAAATATATAGAATAACGACATAACATCCTTCTAAACAAACCGACAAGGAGGGAAGTGTGAAAAGAATTTTGAAAAATCCAATAATTCCAAAGTGAATTATAAAATCATAATTCACTTTAGAAAGAACTCCAAAATGAAATCCATAGGAATTTCATTTTGAACTTCTTTCAGGTACTGAATATGATGCCGTATACGGCATCATCGGCGCTAGTGTGAATTAAAAACAATTCACGCAGGAAGGACTGCGAAGTTCGCACAATGGTGCTCACTCCTTGTTCTTCCAAGATTTTGAACTGCCTTAAGAGGCAGCATGGGGGTTTTGCATGAAGAAAACAGCTAGAAAACTAAATTATAATTCAAAAATCATATTCCTAATTGATCTGTATTTAAATCTGCTCATATTGTTGTTTATCATTCCGCTGTTTAATTATGCAATCAAATTTTCCATGAAAATTACAAGGCAGAGTTATATTACTCAGGAAAACCTGACAAAATTCCTGCTTTCACCTTCCTCCATTCTGCTCCTTTTATTAGGGATAATCGTTGTTCCTATCCTGATACAATGGAAGCTGAATACCCTGGTCATTTATTGCGAAATGGAGAGCAGATACCGGAAGACATATTTCAAAAAAATTCTTTTTTACGGACTGATAAAGACAATTCATGCCATCCGTAAACATAGAATTACTATGCTTTTTTCTTCGGTAATATTCTATCTGTTTACCTTACTCCCAGTATTTATTGGTGTCCTTATCTTTAGTGATCTGGGGCCTTCCTTTACTCCGGAGAGGGAAATAATAACAAAAATATTGTTGATTTTAATCCTTCTCTACACCAGCTTATTGTTCATTCGCTGTGCTTTTATCTTTCACTTTGGGATGATGGAAAGCATCAGTCTGAAAGAAGCTTATAGACGCTCCAAAGCGCTTTTTATGAAGCACCCTTTTAAAATAATGAAGAGCTATTATTCCATCAATCTGAGTTTAACGATTGTATTTTTCATCTTTTACTACCTGTTACTCATCTTAACTTGTTTATCGGTATATCTTTTTTCAAATAAAGCCTTGGCTATCTCAGTTTTTTTATCAGCTTATCCAAGGATTAATATTTATGCGACCTTACTGTATAGCATGATAACATTCGAGGTCAATCTGAATTTAATAACCTCTCTGTTCCATACTTATCATGAGGAAGCTTTACCGGAGGCCACACTGCAGCTTCCTAAGATCAAGCCCGGCCACATATATTTTGCCAATATCGTACTGCTTCTGCTGGTCATAGCTGCTATTTTCAATTTTTATCTGATTATACAGAATGATGCCCTGCTCCTGGGAAATGCAATATCCGGTATAGAGATTTCATCACATCGGGGTAATTCTCATATTTCGCCCGAGAATACCATACCTGCTTTGGAAAATGCTATTCGTGCCAATTCCGATTATGCTGAAATAGATGTTCAGGAAACAAAAGATGGAGTCCTTGTCCTGCTTCACGACAGCAACCTGTATCGGACCTCGGGAGTAAATCGTTATATCTGGGACATGACTGCAGAAGAGGTTGGTAAATTAGATGTTGGCTCCTGGTTCGGCAATGAATTTACCGATACCCGAATTCCTACCTTAGAAGAGGCCCTGGTGTTATGCAAGGGTAAAATAAAGCTGAATATCGAAATAAAATCTTCAAAATATGCACCGGAAATAGAAGAAAAACTTGCCCTATTAATAGAGCAATATGATTATATCAATCAATGTGTCGTCTCCTCCATGGATTATACAGCTTTGGTAAAAATTAAAAAAATGAATGATGAGATCAAAACCGGTTATATTATGTCGGCCGTTTATGGAAATCTGTATGACAAAAAATACGTTGACTTCTATAGCATCCGTTCCCGTTATATTACGAAAAAAATTATTGAAAGTGCTCATCAGCAAGGAAAAGCGGTTCACGCTTGGACAGTGAATTCTTCCCAGGAGCTGGAGCGGCTAAAATCCATCGGTATCGATTGCGTCATTACCGATGACCCGATTAATGCCAGAGAAGTCCTTTACCGGGATGATACCAATGATTCCGTCATCCAGCTGATCAATCGAATGTTCCGGAGCCGCTCCTTATATACCTTCCTTCATTATTAATGTATTTGAGCTTCAATATATATATAAACACCACGACTGAGCTACCCTGTGCTCTTATTGATAATATTCCAATGAATCAATTATCAATTAAGTTTAACCAGCCTATAATGCCAGGCGGTAGATCTGTGCAATGTCCTTACCCGTAAGCTTCATGAAGCCACCAATTGTCCCGTTTTCCCCAAGTCCGATCTTTTCGACCATTTTCGGAATATCTTCTTCCCTGGCACCAAGCTCTTTAAAAGTAATGGGCATGCCGATGGAGGTAAAGAACTGCTTCAGGCGCAGAATACCTTCTTTTGCAGTTTCCTCCGGATTGGCAAAATTCATATTCACTCCCCATACACGTACTGCGATCTGGGCAAAACGATTCATATCCTGCTTCATTACATAAGTCATCCAGGCAGGGAATATTACAGCAAGACCGGCTCCATGCGCCACATCATAAAGTGCGGACAGCTCATGTTCAATCACATGGCTCGACCAGTCCTGATCGCGGCCGACGCCAACAAGATTATTATGAGCAACCATACCTGCCCACATAATATTAGCCCTTGCCTCGTAATTATCCGGATCTGCAATAACCCTGGGAACCTCTTTTACCATAGTAAGCAGGATTGCTTCGCACAAACGATCCGTAATCTCGACTTCCTTCGTATTCGTAAAATACCGTTCAAATACATGTGCCATGATGTCTGCGGCTCCAGCAGCAGTCTGATATGCCGGTAAGGTTTGTGTCAGCTCCGGATTCAGGATGGAGAATACCGGTCTGATTGCTTCTCCGCTAGCCCCTCTTTTTAACATGCCTTCTTCTAAAGTAATGACAGAATCTCCTGAGCCTTCACTGCCGGCAGCTGCTATTGTTAGAACAGTTCCAACCTTCAGTGCTTTGGTAATTGGCTTCCCTTCGTAAAAATCCCAGAAGTCGCCATCATACACGGCTCCTGCAGCAATTGCCTTCGCTGAATCTATCGCACTTCCTCCGCCTACTGCCAGAATAAAATCTATTCCTTCCTTCTTACACAGTTCAATTCCCTTGTATACCAAGCCACTTCTCGGATTAGGCATGACTCCGCCAAGCTCTATATAATCAATCTTTTCCTGATTCAGGGAGACCTTCACTCTGTCAAGAAGTCCGGAGCGAAGAACCGAACCTCCACCATAATGAATCAGAACCTTTGACCCACCAAAGCGTTTCACATATTGGCCTGCTTCCTTCTCGGTTTCTTTTCCAAATACAAAATAAGTCGGGCTATAAAATGTAAAGTTATTCATATGAACTAAATCTCCTTTCAAAAATGAAATCAATAATAACCTTATTTTATCTTAACCGATGTTAGAACATATTTCCATGGCTAATTTAATGTAATCCTTGTATTTCTTGATATTATGTCCTCTGGTAAATCCTCTATACAAGCCTTATTGTTAAGAGCAGATTAGAAGTGGATTAAATAGAGCCTGGCTGTCTTGACTTTGATTTCTGTAAAATATAATATTAAGGAAGTAATTGCAAAAAGCTGTAATTTATGTATCATCCTGGATGTAGCAAGGGGAAGCTGCTTCCATCCAGGATTATTAATATGGGAGAAAGGCATGGTAATTATTATGAAGAAAGTGTTTGGTAAATTTACTGGAATTACGCTGCTACTACTTACAGCCGGCGCATTGTTAACCGGATGTGGTATCCATTATACCTTCGGAGGCGGAACCACAGTATTAGATCGAAATGACGCAAAAGAATTCAAGGTAGATAAAGAGACAGTTGATTCAATCACAAGCATCGTCATTCATACCGGCATGGCCAAGGTCGAATTGATTGAATCTGATAATTATTCTGTAGATATTAATTATCTTTATTGGGAGGAGGAGCCGGAATATACTTTAGAAGACGGTAAGCTTTATTTTGATGATAGCAATGCTTTTCCTGATTCCTATTCCATTAATTTCAATCTTCATAATACAATAAAGATATATCTGCCTAAGAATGCTGCCTTGCAGGATCTTGCCATAACGAATTCCTCCGGGGATGTCAGTGTAGCCGGCTTTGTAGCTGATGATATGGAAGCTACGGTATCCTATGGTGACTTTACCATGAAGAATGCCGCTGCTGCCAACGCCGACATTACCTTATCCTCCGGCACCAGTAAAATATCCGACTTCCAGACCGGTAAGCTTGATTTTACGAATTCCTATGGTGATGCCACCTTCACCAATATCAATACCGGTGATGCACTTCTTTCTTCTAACGTAGCTTATGATCGTCTAAAGATTACCATGTCAAGCGGCGATGTTAAGATTAGCGGACTTAATACGGCATCTGTTAAAATTAATAATTCCTATGGTAATATTACCTGTAGTGATATAACGGCAGAGGATTTTAATGCAGACTTAAGCAGCGGAGACCTGGACGTCAGCAATGCCGATCTGAAGAGTACTGATATAAGCAACAGCTACGGTGATACTACACTCAGTCTGGTTGGGCCTGACACTGATTATTCTCTGGATCTTAGAACATCCTATGGTAATGTAAAGGTAGGTAATAAGGAATACGAAGAAAGTGCTGTAATTGATAACAATGGTTCCAGAAAGGTTACAGCAGATCTGAGCAGTGGTGATGTTAAAGTAACCTTTAAATAAACGAAAACGAATAAGAAAAATGTGAATACAAATAAGAAAATGCCGTAAATCGGCAGTATGGAGGTCAATATGATAGTTACAACTACTCCTTCTGTGGAAGGAAGACAAATTACAGAATACTTAGGTGTAGTATTTGGAGAAGTAATCTCCGGCGTGGATTTTGTAAAAGATTTTGCAGCAGGTTTATCCAATTTCTTTGGAGGCCGCTCCGGAGCCTATGAAGAAGAATTAATCAGAGCCAGGGAACAGGCCATGCAAGAAATGCAGCAACGTGCATACCAGCTTGGAGCTGATGCTGTTGTTGGTGTAGACATCGATTATGAGGTCCTTGGCGCTAACAATGGTATGCTGATGGTAACTGCTTCTGGTACTGCAGTCAGATATCGTTAATAGATTTATATAAATAAAATGCCCCGCAGTTTGGTACGGCTCTCCTGATTGGAGGAACTGTAGCAATCAACGGGGTATTCTTTTTGTTCTTAATTAATTTACCAAATGTATTTGCATAACATTACGCTATTGTCTGAATCGTTATTATCACCAGGCCAAGCACCACATAGAAAATCGTACCCCAATTTAATATATAATAGGAGGACTTCATGGCCGGGATTGTCTTTTCTAATCTTATTTTCTTTAAATTAACGATAAGTAATATAGTGCCTAGGATAATCGCCGAAAACATCCACAAAATAAGTGCAGCCGATGCTATGAAGTTACCACTGGCAACAAGTGGAGTTATTGCAGTGGAAATAAAATTGATCATCATATGAAGCAATATGGAATAGAGAATTGTATTTGTCCGAATTGTTACATAAGCAAAAATGAATCCCAATACTACCGCATAGAAGAATTGTGACAAGTTAAAATGAAAGATTCCAAAAGCCAGGCCACTTAACAGAATAGCAGGTACATCCCCGAAGCGGCGCAATTTGTTTAGAAGCATTTTCCGAAATATCAGCTCTTCCACAATCGGAGCCACAACAGCTGCATAAATCAAAGTTATAATATAATTGCTGTCATAGATTGCCTCAGCCACAGGATTAATGACATTCTGACCTTTAATTACACCAATCATAAAGGTAAGTACGCTGCTGAATATGTTCGCAATATACATTGCTGCTGAACATATCAGGAAAATAACGATAAATCTTAACGGCTTCATATGAACAACTTCTCCCTTGGGAGAATCAGGGATTTTATTAATAATGAGGGTGTAAACCGGAAGGCCGATGACTACCAGTGATACAAAAGTAAGTGCCCACATATACCAGCCGGTATCCGCGAGCTCTGGCTTATAATAGTCCACTAGTTTCACTGTCAGTAATTGTATTCCAAATACCACCACTGCAAGCATGAACAGGGAAAATCCCGCCCAACTGATCAATTTACGCGGAGCAACACCCAACCGCTCAAAATCATTTAGCTGCGGGTTAAACTGCATAATTTCCAGTTTATTGCCTGCCTGTGGTATATTCCCATACTGCATATTACCATAAGAAATATTATTCTGATAGCCGTTATTCTGTGGCACGTTGTTCTGATATCCATTATTCTGCGGTACATTGTTCTGGTAGCCGTTATTCTGCGGTACATTGTTCTGGTACATGCTATTCTGCGGCATATTGTTCTGGTAGCCGTTATTCTGCAGAATACTGCCCGGATTTCCACTGGGAACATTATTCCTGTTGACCTGGTATGGAGCTGTTTGATTTTGATTCATGTGATTTTGATTCATGTAATTTTGATTCAATTCATTCTGATTTACATCATTTTGTTTCACATCATGCCTGGTATCTGCCTGCTGCATAACAGGCTGTTGCATAACGGACTGCTGTATAATAGGCTGCTGTAAGCTGCTCTGCTGTTCATAATGCTGTTTATCGTTCTGCTGATCTTTATTGCTATTATCCGTATTGTTTTGCAGATTCACATTCCCGTCTGAGTTAAACTGATCCAAATAAATATCCCCCTTAAAATGATTATTCTGGCTTTAATCTAATCCATATTTTAATAATGTTATTGCATCTTCCCATCTACCCTCTTGTGTGGAATCCATGATTACACAGACGACCTTTTTCCCGTTATACTCTGCTGCCGCAATGACGCATCTTCCGGCCATGGAGCTGGTTCCGGTTTTTAATCCAATCGCATGGGAATAATACTGCCCGCTGTAGCGGGTGATTAATTTATTGGTGTTACTCCAGGTTACATCTTCCCCACTTACAAAATTATTTCTCGAACTGCTCTTTTGGCTGATCTCGGTAATAGTAGAATTATTCGCTGCTGCCGCTCCAATCAGACCCATATCATATGCAGTCGTATATTGGCCAACTGCATCATAACCGTCCGGTGTCTTGAAGCAGGAATTTTTTACCCCAAGACTGACTGCTTTTTCATTCATCAGACGGACAAATTCTGCAACTGCTTCCTCCTTCACAGCCTTTGCATTACCAAGTGATTTTCTGCCGACGTAGGCTGCAACTGCGTAAGCAGCATCGTTTCCGGAAGGTAACAGCATCCCTTCCAGAAGATTTTGTATCGTCAATACCTGACCTTCCACCAGATATGCCCTGGTAGAATCCGAAGCAATCATGGAGATTTCATCGCCAATGGTAACCTGCTCATCCACCTTACACCATTGTAAAGCTACCAGCGAGGTTAACAGCTTGGCTGTACTTGCCGGAAACATAGCCTGTACCGGATTTTTATAAAATAATACCTTTTGCGTATCTGCATCAAGTAGAATAGCAGCTTTGGCAGCGACACTAATATTCGGATTGCTGATGTTCAGAGCTGTCTCAAGTGTACTGTCATAGACCATATCCGGAATATAGGATTTATAATCAATGGAGTTACTGTCATAGATCAGTTTAGGTGATTCGTAGGCTTCGAACGATGTTGTAAATGTTCCCGTGGAGGCCTGCATATCTCCACCCGGTATGGAGGTCGGACTGGCAGTCGCTCCATCCTGTCCAAGAGCAGTCTCTGATCCGGTATCGCTTGGATTGGCGGCCAACCATGGCTCTGAAGCTGTAATATCTTTTACATCTCCTGAGGAAAGATCTGACACAGCAGCTCCTGGTGAAATGTTCGTCGCCGTTACCGCTGCGTCTGAAACAGAAGACTTATCTGAGGTATCTACACTTTTCGTATTTTCAGAATTTCCATCTTTCGTGTAGGACTGTTCCTGGCCTGCCTTAGCCCGGTCAACTTGTTTGGTAAGATAATCTGCACTGAAAAACAGCACCGCTGTCACAAAGCATGCAAACAAGATTAACCCCAGTAATCTCTTCCTGTTCATGTAGTTCTCCATTCCACCGCTTGCAGCGGCACATACATTAATTCTAGTTAAATGGGGACGTTATCATATTAACGTCCCCATTACTATTTTCTTATATTTTAATATTTGTATACCAAGAATGCAACAATTTTTCACTTAATTCCCAATCTGAATCTTAACATCACCGACTCCGCCGTCTATCTTGATGGAATTAGCAGCATCCTTATTGGACATATATTCATCTGAAATCTTATCTCCGTTCAAGCGGATGGTTCCGATTCCCGAATTAATATCCAGATCATAATCATCCACATTACCGGTTAGATCAAGGTCTACTCCTCCCACACCGCAGTCTATCTTATTATTGCCTAAGAGAACTCCCTGGATATCCAGACTGCCAACACCACAATTAAAATCAGCATCTGAAAAGTTAACGTTCTGTAAGGTTACAGAACCGACTCCTCCATCGATTTTAACCTTTTCTGCGGATACACCATCACCGGAGATGTTGCCTGCTCCTGCAGAAATCATTAAATAGCCGCTATGGAGACCCTCCACGGTTACCGAACCTGCTCCTGAGTTGATATTTGTATCCTTTGCAACAAAATCTGAAGGCAGGTATAAGGTTACAACTGAGTTCGGATCCTGGAAACCATTTATATTGAACCAGAGAAAATGGCCTTTATTCTGGCTGTCAGAAATTGTTAAGGTACCATTAGAGTTAACCTTCGCAACAAAATCTTCTGTTACATTCTCTGCTTCCACCTTAATGCTGTCGCCGGTTTTAATGATTAATTTGCCGGTAGCATTTTCTATATTAAGGCTTTTTACATCCGTGAAATTCTCTGTAAAATCAACCATCTTCTCGTTCTTGGTACTATATTCGATCCCGCCTGAGACGGCAGATACCACTGCAAAGGCTGCATTAGCAATTACGGAGATGATTACCACAGCCAAAAATACTGCAAAAGCGATTGCTATATATTTTATTGTTTTTTGAAAGCTGCTCATTTGATATCAATTCCTCCAAACATGCAGGTGGAGTTAAGATAAATAGTCGGAGCATTTGGTTCAGCGTATTGATTTGATTTATTGCTTACACCACCGAAAATAGGAACATTATTGGTTTTCACATTTACACCTCTTGGCAGATAAATATCTATACCACCGAAGATTGCTGTTGCGTTCACTTCAACGTCAGAAAGTATCTGGGCATCTCTAAGATCAAGCACAAGGCCGCCGAAAATTGCATTCACATTGGTTCCGGCAAATACATCCGTTATATGAATACGATTACTGCTAAATACTGCACTGTATTCATGTCTTGCAGCGCCGCTGAAGTTCTGACCGGTTGCCCCGCCATTCGCATTAATGTTCTGCTCAAAGAACTTATGGTTCTTACGGAACGCACCCTGAAACATAATTCTTAATCCGATGAAGATTAATATAGCGGGTACAATCAGCTGCCAGAAACTGAAATGCAAATCTACATTACAGGAGATAAACAGAAGCACACCGATAATAAAGCCCATCGTTGATCCCGCTCCGAAACCGCTCTGAATCATGCTGATGAAACAAGGAATGATAATAAAGAAGGTCCACCAGCCGTTAAAAAACAAATTAAAATCCCAGATGTTCAATACATTTCCTGCGATTCCTACACCAACTGCTACAAAGAATAAGCCCCATAAAGCATTCGATAATTTATTTCTCATATTTTCCTCCTCTGAAAACTAAATTTGAAACATTTTCCGTATTTATCATACTTCATGAAGTTCAATTTAGCAATATCATAACCTAATCTCTAATCTACTTTTAACCTTGCTCTTGCAATTACCGTATTGGCTACCTTGGCGTGACTCTTTGGAATTCCACCCGTAAGATATCAAAAACATTATAAACATCCAGGATTCCATATCCCCAATCTCTGTTCGGATAGACCAGTCCCGGATTTTTATCTGCACCACGGATCATGAATTTTTTCACCTCAACGGTGTCTATTCCCGGATAATTCCCTTTTACAATACCCCATTCAAATATGATAGCTGCTGCACCAGCCGCGTGGGCGGCAGCCGCACTGGTTCCTGTCATATTGGTAAAGCCATGGTCCAGGGTAGGTGCCTGAATATTAACTCCTGGAGCCGCTATCTCAGGCTTTACAACATTAATTCTTGAGAAACCTCTGCTCGCTCTCTGATACAAAGTATTATTATCCGGATTATATGCCGTTACGGTAATCGGTATAAGCGAATTACCGGGAGACGTTATTGTCGTATAAGGATCTGACTGTACAAAATAAGTGTTTTCCGTTATAAATTTCCCCATGGGAAGCCAGATATTAAAGGTACTCCTTAAATCACCCCGGCCATATACCTGAAATCTCCAGATACCCGGAGTAGGATTACGAAAGCGCATAATTATCAGCTGATCCCCTGTTGCGGATTCCACCATCTGATAATCTATCGTAATGGTGGTCTTTTCAAACACAAAGGAAATATCCCTGTTAACACGCAGACTTTCTGCTATTCTTGGTATGTATTCACCGGCAGGTGACAGAATATCGATGGAATAAGTATTCGGTGCAGTTCCCCATAATTCCATGGAAAAACCCGGTTCATTATCTCCTACATTCAGCTCAACGGTACTGTATCCGATATCCTTATCTATTTCTGCATAAAAATGCCTTCTGGAATTACCTTCATTTCCTGCAGCAATACAGACAGCTACTCCTGGGAAGTTACCATTAACACTCAGTAAACTACTTAATGCTCCCCTTCCGTCGTGGGAGCCCTGGGAAGACCCAACCCCAATACAGATTACAACCGGACGGTGCAAGCTTCTTGCATGTTCTACGACATACTGAACTCCCCACATGATATCATTCTCCTGATAGCCAATAACTCCTTCGGGCAGAACATAAAAATTCATTATTGATGTTTTTGCCTGCTTAAGCTTAACTATGATTAAATCAGAGTCAGGTACAACTCCGCTGAAATCACTTGCAGGGACTTCATTTCCTGCTGCAATACCTGCCAGCATCGTTCCATGACCGATATCATCCTTGCTCGGAACGATATCATAGGGATTATTGCTTTTTAATGCCTGATTAATATCGTCTGCAAGGTACTGGGTTCCGTAATAATAAGGAACCGGATACTTATCACTCTCTATTGTCTGATCCCATAAGGCCATAATTTTAGTTGTTCCATCCGCATGCGTAAAAATCGGATTGGTATAATCTATGCCGGTATCGATGAATCCCAGCAGAACTCCCTCCCCTCGCAGATTAAAGGTAGGTAACCGGCGAAGTCTGATGATATTGGAAGCTTCCAGGCTTCTTTCGCTGTTTAGTCCAAATACCGCCGGAATAATGGAATAACCAAATTGACTGATGCTTCGTGATGTAAGCTGCCCAACAGGAATATATAAGACAGCAAACCTGTCATTCATGATATGGGGCGTGGAATTCGGAAACCGATCAAAGATACGTGTATTCCGGTTATATTCCACAAGGATATCCGTATAATCATTGCTGGTTATCTTATATCTTTCTTCCGCCGTCATACCGTTTCTCCTTTTCTCTTAATCACTTCTTCTCAGGATATCAAAAGTATTAAATATATCTAATATCCCATAACCCCAATCTCTGTTCGGGTATTGAAGATTTGCGTCCCTCCTCGCTCCCCGAATCATGAATATTTTCATATCAATGGTATTCAGGAAAGGTTGATTTCCTTTTACAATAGCCCATTCTAAAAATATCGCTGCAACTCCTGCTGTATGGGCTGCGGCCGCACTCGTACCGGTTACCGTGTCAAAGCCTTGTTCCAGGTTAGGGCTGACAATATTAACACCGGGTGCCGCTATCTCAGGCTTTATCGTACCAATTCTGGTAAATCCCCTGCTCGCATTCAAATATAGACTGTTATCTTCCGTATTATAAGCAGTAACTGTAATCGGTGATGGGGCATTTCCCAGGGTTAATATCGTAATATATGGATCCGAGCGGACAAAGAAAGTGTTATCGGATATAAAGCCCTGCATTGGCAGCCAGATATTGAAACCTACATTCACCTCTGCTTTTCCGTAGACATTGAATTTCCATATACCAGGTGCCGGATTACGAAAACGCATTAAAATCAACTGATCACCGCTCTGTGATTCAACGATTTGATAGTCGATGGATATTGTTGTCTGTTCAAAGATAAAGGACACTTCACGATACTCATCCAGCCTGGGCACAATTCTTGGTACATATTCACCCGAGGGTGTCTGGATGTCAATTGAGAATACCCCTGGAGAATCTCCCCATAGTTCCATGGAAAAACCAGCTTCCCCTTCACCAACCGATAATTCCACCGTATCATAACCAGAGGTTGGATTTACCTTGCCATAATAATGTCTTCTCGCATTACCTTCATTACCTGCTGCAATAATAACTCCAAAGCCTGCAGCTTCCGCCTGAAAAGACAGAGAACTGCTAAGGGTGCCTCTTCCGTCGTGGGCTCCCTGAGAAGATCCAAGGGCGATACAGAGTGCCAATGGCCGATTTAAATTAAGTGCTGTTCGATAAACATAATCTATGGCAAACAGAATATCATTTTCCTGATAGCAGGGAACATCCTTTGGTATGATAAAGAAATCTCTAAGGTATTGCTTTGCCTGTTTTAATTTAACTACAATCAGCTCCGTATCAGGGGCAATACCGTAAAATCCGCTCTCCGGTACTGGATTACCTGCTGCAACTCCTGCCAGCATGGTACCATGACCCACTTCGTCTTTGCTGGGAACGACATTATAAGGATTAGGACTTTTTAAAGCTTCATTAATCTGCTCTCTTGAATACTCTGTTCCATATTGTGCACTCTCAGGAAAATGGTCACTGTAAATTGTCTGGTCCCAGAGGGATGCAATTCTCGTTGTATTGTCTGCATTCTTAAAAACTGGATTCGTATAATCAATACCGCTATCTATAAATCCAATCAGAACTCCGCTCCCACGCAGGTTAAAGTTAGGAATATTGCGGAGTCTGATAATTCCCGAGGCTTCCAGACTTGCCTGGCTGATCAGTCCAAACAGAGTAGGCATAACGGAATATCCTAATTGCGCAATCGTATTATTTGTTATCTGACTTAGAGGAACATGTACCACAGCATTATAGGAATCTATTATATTGATCGTTGCGTCCTGAAAGCCCTTCAGCAGATTTTCATCTCCGCCGTATTTAATCAGCAGATCTGCATAATCCTGGCTGGTTATTCTCAACCTCTCCTCCGGTGTCATAGAATCCCTTCTTATACTATCCCTTACATAATTATATAGGTCTTTTCGAAAATATATTATCACTGTTATCATTACAGGCTTAAAAATCCCTCAAGTAGTCATTAATTTAATCCTATCATACTTATTTTATAGTTTTCCTATATTAAAAATAAAAGAGTTGCTGTAGCTGAAGAATTTCCGCCGATTGTTCTCTTGACAGGACTTGATGCTATTATAGGGATTAGTATCAAAGCATTAAAAAACCCCTGCAAACACTTCTGTTAGCGTTCATAGGGATACTTTATGACTTATGCCCTTATGGGTGGGCGGGTAGCGTTGGCTACCCGCCTTAACGCTGTTTATGCGGTCTTTTGCTCGTTCTCCGCCGGTTCGGTCAGTTCTTCAAATTCCTGTTCGCCAATCTCAATCGGCTCCACGTTATCCATAACCCCCACATCCCGGTAGACGATGCGGATGTCCTGCTCAGCGCTGTGAGAGTATCTTACGCTCCGTTCCCCAACCTCAATCCGTTCGATGAATAGCCGCAGAAGCTCAGGCGTCAGCTCAGGGATGTCGGTATACCGCTTCGCCTTTTCGATGAAAGCTTCCACGTTGGCAGCAGACGCCTTGAGCTTTTCCAGCCGCGCTTCCTTTACAGGGATGGCTGCGTTAAGCTCTTTTTGCTCGGCGTTGTAGTCACCGGAGAGGATTCGGAACTGCTCGCTTGTGACGCGCCCCAGCACATTATCCTCATAGAGCCGTTTGAACAGTGCCGTCAATTCCGTGTTCCTGCGGCGCATGGCGTCCAGCTCTTTTTGCACGGTATTGATTTCCCTGCGAAGCTCCAGGCTGTTCTTTTGGTTGATGTACTCGGCGAACAGCCGCTCCTTCTGCCGCGCGAAGTGCGTAACCCTGCGCAGGTCGTCGAGGACGATTTTGACCAAATCCTGCTCCCTCAGATAATGGGCGGAGCAGACTTCCTTGCCGCGCTTGTTATAGGTGTAGCACTTGAAGTTGTTGTACGAAGCCTTCATTGTGTGCGCCCGGTGGAGTACCATCGTCTTTTTGCAGTCAGCGCAGTACACCAGTCCAGAGAACATATTCGGTTCCTCCATCTGCTTCGGCGTGCGCTTTTTGTGTTTCCTTACGTCCTGCACAATGTCCCATTGCTCCCGCGTAATTAACGGCTCATGAACGTTCTCCACCAGAATCTGCTCCGATTCGGGATGGCGGACGAGCTTTTTGTTCTTGTAGGACATCGTCGTTGAGCGAAGCCCCGCCATGTGACCGAGGTAGGTTTTGTTGTCAAGGATGCCGGTAACCGAGCTACTGCTCCACCTGAAAGGACTGGTCGTGTCCAGGCTTGCGTGGGACTTTCCGTGATTTTTGTAGTAATAATTGGTCGGATTTAGAACCTGTTCCTTCGTCAGCAACCTCGCAATCTGGTTAGGGCCTTTCCCCTCGGCGCAGAGGCTGAAAATCCTTTTTACAACCGCAGCGGCTTCCTCGTCAGGCACGATGCCCTTGCGGACTTTCTCGTCCCTGCGGTAGCCGTAGGGCGGTCTGCCACCGAGAAGCTCTCCGCGTTCCGCCTGCGCCCGTTTCACCACGCGCACCTTTTTGCTGGAATCCTTGGCGTACAGCTCATTAAAATAGTTGCGCATCGGGGTGAAATCGTTGCTCTCAGAATAGAGCGAATCGACGCCGTCGTTGACTGCGATGAAGCGGACGCCCCGCTGGGGAAAGTAGATTTCGGTGTAATACCCGACCTGCAAATACTCCCTGCCCAGACGGGAGAGGTCTTTAACGATGAGTGTCTTTACCTCGCCGTTTTCAATCATCTTCAGCACTTCGTTCCACGCCGGACGGTTGAAGTTTGTGCCTGAATAACCGTCGTCGTACATGAATCTCACGTTGGTGAAGCCGTTATCCTTCGCATACTTTTCAAGGAGCATCCGCTGGTTCTGAATACTGTTGGAGTCGCCCTTGAGTTCGTCCTCCTGACTGAGTCTGCCGTATAAAAGATCGAGGTCTGGGCTTTATCAAAAAAGACGGTGGCGTCCTCAAAACAGGGGGCGAATTTTCCGTTTTCTTCTTCCTCATGAATCACTTCAGCGGTTTCATAAGCGCCGAGGACTCCTGTTTCGAGATAGTGGCGTATGATTTTTTGTTCTCTGTCCATAAAAATTCCTTTCTCCCTTGTTGGGTATATCCGTTACATTTTCCGAGTAAATTCCTGCTCCTGCTCGTTCTGAAGCTTGTGCCCCTGCGCCAGCTTTTTGAGAGCCTCCCGCTTTTTCTGCTTGCTGTCGGCGGGAGTAAAAGGCTTCAAAGCTGGCAGCGCATCTGCCATTTTTTCAATGCTTTTACCGAGCCGTACAGCGTCTGAGGCGAGCTTATTTATCGAATCAGCCTGTGCCAACCAGCCCTCGGGCGGCTCAGGAGTCTGAGGAGTAAAACCGTACGCGGCGCGATATTCGAACAGCTTCTCAAGATTATCCTTGAGGTAGGTGTCGTCGTGCAGTGTGCGGTCACGGCACTTGAATCCCTCCGGTGTAGAGAACAGGATGTATTTGTGTGCATCGTCCCAGCGCACCTCGTAGCCCTCATACTCCATGTTGGCGATGAAATCTGTGCGGGTGACGGAGTATTCAAGGGCCTCGTCGATGGCTTTCATCAGTCGGAACTTCCAGCTCTCCCCGCGTTCGGCGGCGCGGTATTCGCCTGGGGTGAGACGCTTTTTTCTTTTCTGATTTGTGTATGGCTCCAGCACGGAGAAGCCGTGAGCCCTGCAGATTTGGTCGCTGACCTGACGCTGCTCTTCGATGGAGGTGAGCGACAGGTGCAGCTTTTTTCCATCCTTGAAGCTGACCGAGTTGACAATGATGTGCGAGTGGATGTTGTCGGTATCGGTATGGGTAGCCACCACGCACTCGTAATTGGGGAACAGCTTTTCAGCCAGCTCGCGGGCAATCTCGTTGGCCTGCCATGGCGTGATCTTCTCTTTATCCGAGAAGGACTGGACGAAATGAAAGAAGCAAACGTCAGATGTTTTTCTGAACAACTGCTTCGTCGCCATCATTTCGAGGTAACTGCTGTAGGGTGTGCAGTTGACGCCGCTCTCAATTCGGACGCCGTCACAGCGGACTTTTTTATCCTGAAGCACATAAGCCAGCGCGCCAAACATTCGTCCGCAGGACTGCTTTTTCACTTTCACTCGGGTAAAGGTCGCCATCACTTTACCTCCCGTGTCAGATGGTTCAGCGCCGAGGTAATATTGCCGAAGGCTTCAGACACCTCGTCGAGACGGACAGTCTCAATCCTGCCCATATGCGCCAGCGTGGTAAGCTGGTTGAGATTCCGGCCAGCCGCTTTCATCTGTCCGATTAAAGGCTCAACGCCGTCGATGATGACAATTTCCTTGTTCAGTGCACAGGAAGTCAGATAGTCCGTTACGGTCAGTCTGGCTCTTTTGGCGTTGATTTTTATCTTGTTCAGGTCGGCACTGCTGACTCTGAACGCATAGGTTTTATCCTTCTGTGTAAGGCTTCAGATTATTACAAACATTAACAGCACAGAAAAATCAGATTATTGCTACGTCTATAATTATTTCTAGAAACTATCTGCGTTTCTTAACTG
>Ga0207834_1000175_pt1 | contig 22813 bp, 9 predicted proteins | sample LuqExpMetagenom5_FD_187763 | JGI IMG/M metagenome (GOLD analysis project Ga0207834, IMG submission 187763) | Tropical forest soil microbial communities from Luquillo Experimental Forest, Puerto Rico - Sample 5 (SPAdes) | ecosystem: Environmental > Terrestrial > Soil > Tropical forest ...
GTTTCTTACGCTGGCACGCGCTCCTATTCAATGGCCTACTCGGATGACATCAACCACATCAGTTCGTCGGCGCAGGCGGCCTGCGATCCGCTGCGCGGTGGTGTTGGAACCAACTGCACCAGCACCTCGCTTGGCTATATGACCAACCCATTCTATGGTCTGTCGGCATTTGCTGGTTCGGGTTCGTATTACACCAGCAACACCATTCAGAAGATCAACTTCACGCGTCCTTATCCAATCTTTACCAGCGTTACCGCCAACCGTCTCAACGGCGCCAAGACCTGGTATAACGCGCTGGAAGTGATCTACGATCACCGCACTGCGCATGGTCTGACGACGCACGTCACCTATGGCTACTCAAAGGCGATGACTGCCGGTGGTTATGCTGATACCATCAACCGCATTCCGTCACGCACCATCTCCAGCACCGATGCACCGCACCGCATCGCAGTTGCGGCTGTGTATCAGCTTCCAATTGCGAAGGGCAAAGGCCTGTTCCCGGACATGCCGCGTGTGCTTGATCTTGCCGTGGGCGGCTGGCAGGTGAGCGGCGTCTACATTTATCAGAGTGGTCTTCCGCAAAGCATGAGCGGATGGATTATCGATACCAAGGCCAATGGCGGTCATCTTCTGCCGCGCAAGAGGTTCTGGGGTGGCAACTCGAACACCTGGTATCCTGGCATGCAGTCGTCCACCTCGAACTCTTACGTGCAGCGCATGAAGCCTTGCGTGGCCACTACCGATCCCAATACCGGCGCTATTGCCTGGATTGCTCAATCGCAACCACTGGTTACCGCCGGCCTGTGTTCGACGCCGAACTACATCAAGGTGGGAACCTATGGCGCTACGCCGAACATTGTGTATTCAGGCGTGCGTTATGGTGCCAACAACCAGCTTGACATGAACGTGAGCAAGAATTTCAAACTGGTGAAGAGCGTGCAATTCCAGATGCGCATCGACGCATTCAACGCCTTGAACCATCTGCAGCAAACTTCCTCCGGGTTCGGCACTTCTACAACCGATGGGTACTTCGGTTTGTATCAGTTCGGCACCTCGGGTAACGGCAACAAAGGCAATCGATATATTCAAATCGATGGCCGTCTTAGCTGGTAGTTGACGCATTGGATGCGCTGGCCATGTCTGCTGACGGGCTGGCCAGCGTTTCCATCTTTGAGCCTCAGGCTTTGAGTCTCAGCATGACTTCATCCGTTTGCAGTAGTTGATCTAGACGTAGCGGGCGGAACGGCTGAATCATAGCCATTACGCACATCGAATTGAGTTGCCGGGAGAAGATACAGGATGAAATTGACGCGACGCATGATCGCGAAGGGACTATTGGCAAGCACTGCCGGGTTGCCTGCGCTGCTTGAAAGCGAGATACAAAAACCTGCAGAACGGCCAGCAAAGGCCGCACGAACTGCTACTGCGATGCAGTGGACCAAAGTTGCACCGGGCATCTGGCGCGCACGCTTGGCAACGCCTGAGCGTTTTACTCCAGTTGCAGCGCGGATGGTAGACCCTTTGCAGGCACAACTTGCTTCGCTTCCTCTGGTGGAGAATCCGCCACTCGATTCGATTAACGGGTATGTTACGGCGCGTGGATGCCAGGTGGAGTTGCCGCTCCACCCGGATGAACAGGTGTACGGACTTGGATTGCAGATGCTTTCTTTTGCGCAGCGTGGTAAGAAGAAGACGATGCGCGTGAATGCCGATCCAAAGTTTGATACCGGCGATTCGCATGCGCCGGTTCCGTTCTATGTGACGACGAGCGGAGTTGGCGTGCTGATCGATACGGCGCGCTACGCAACTTTCTACATTGGCAACGCGCGACCCAAGCCTACGCAGGCTGTTGCGAAAGCTACCAGTGAGCCGCCCGATCCCAACTACACGCATAATTTGCGTAATCACGATCAAGGCACTATTACGGTGGATATTCCGCACGCGGCTGGCGTGGATGTGTATCTTTTTGCCGGCCCTGAAATGGTGGATGCAGTGCGCCGTTATAACCTCTTCTCCGGTGGCGGGCCGCAGGTTCCCGAATGGGGGTTGGGGTTCTGGTATCGAGCAGATGCACGTTCGACCGAGCAGACTGCGCTGGGGCTTGCTGAAGAATTCCGTGCGCGCAAGATTCCCTGCGATGTGCTGGGACTCGAACCTGGATGGCAGACCCATGCGTATTCGTGCACGTTCGAGTGGAATCGTGATCGCTTTGCGGAGCCGGAACGCTTCCTGACGCGGGCGAAGGAACTCAATTACAAGGTGAATTTGTGGGAGCACGCGTATACGCATCCTGCATCGCCTCTGTTCACGACGCTTCAGCCAAACGTGGGCAATTATGGAGTGTGGGGTGGATTGGTCCCAGACTTCGCAGGGGGAAACGCGCGCGATGCTTTTGGTGCGCATCATGGACGCGAATTCATTGACAAGGGAGTGAGCGGCTTCAAGCTGGATGAGTGCGATAACTCGGATTTTACGGGGGGATGGAGTTTTCCCGAGGCCAGCACCTTTCCGTCGGGCGTCGATGGCGAGCAGATGCATTCTAGCTTCGGGCTCGGCTACCAGATGGCCATTTGGAACGAATTTCGCAAACGCAAGCAGCAAACCTTCGGCCTAGTGCGTTCCAGTGGCGCTCTGGCCGCACCGTTTCCTTTCGTGCTCTATAGTGATCTCTACAATCATCGCGATTTTGTTCGCGCACTTGCGAATTCCGGATTCAGCGGCCTGCTGTGGTGCCCTGAGGTGCGTGATGCGGTGAGCGAAGAAGATTTGCTGCGGCGCTTGCAGACAGTGGTCTTTTCGCCGTTGGCCATGGTGAACGGTTGGTACATCAAGAATCCACCATGGAAGCAGCTTAATCGTAAGCTGAACAACGCCGATCAACTCGTTCCAAACTGGCAAAATCTTGAAACGCGTTGTCGTGAAATCATTGGCTGGCGCATGCAGTTGATTCCGTATTTGCGTTCAGCTTTTGCACGATATGCAGCCGATGGAACGCCACCGTTCCGCGCGTTGGTGATGGATGCGCCGCACGAACATGAATTGCAAACCGTTGACGACCAGTACATGATTGGTGACCGTATGATGGTAGCGCCGTTGTTTGCTGGAGAAGAGATGCGGAAAGTAGTTCTTCCAAGGGGTGTATGGCATGACTTCTGGACAGGTGAAAAGCTGGAAGGCGGAAGAACAATCGAAGTTGCGCCGACACAGGAGAAGATTGCTGTATACGTAAAGACTGGCAGCGTAATTCCGTGGGCGGAAGTGGGGTTGCATGTGAATGCACCAGAAGCCCGCAGGTTGACGGTGCGCGTTTACGGTGATGGGGCGTTGGGGTGGGTGCTGAAGGACGGCGCCGATACCGTTGAACTGAGTTGGAGCTCAAACGGCGGCTGCATGAAAGGCTCGTCGAGATATACGATTCAGTCCTGGAATCTGATTGGCTGAACTTGTGTGCGCCGGTTGCATATATGCGGCTGGCGCAGTCTTCGGTTCTCCGTAAAAGAAGAGAGATTTCACTGTGCGTTTATTGTGCCTTGTTTGCGCGATGTTGATTCTGCCTTGTTCTCTTGCCTGCGCGGCGGAGGATACCCGCCTTTCTGTTCCTGTGCATCTCTCGAATGTGCATCCACGCAGTAGTGCGCACAGGGGCGGCACACAGCGGGAGATGCGTGCACTGATAGAGCATGACAAGAATGCGCAACAGACCGTGGAGCGCGCGCGTGCGGAGCTTGCGCCTTATCTTGAACACGTGCGGCAGGATCCGATGTGGGTTGCCTCTAGGTTGCAGATGTACTGGAAATCGCATGCAACGGAAATCTATAACCGTGGCGATGTTTTCGATCATGCAGAGGGCCATGCGCCGGTTCCGACTGTGCGTTTTCCAGGTAGCAGAAACCCTTCCAGTATCTATCGAGCACCGCGACTTGAAGATATTCCACCGTACGAAGACGACACTCGTGGCGTATGGCTGGTGAATGCTGCCGCGCCAGGTCAGCCGCTGGAGTGGGCAAGCCCTTCGAAGACGGGTCGTGTAATCGATGGCATGAATGCCTCGATCATGCGCATGGCGCAGAACGCGGCACAATTGGCCTGGCTGACTGGAGACGAAGAGTATGCGCGCTTTGCCTTCACCATCTTCGATACCTACATGCGCGGTATGAAGGACCGCAGTGAACCTATCGACCTGAATCATGGACATAGCCAAACTATCTATGGCCTGTCGACATTCGAAGTAATTCAAGAAAGCAATATTCTGCCGCCGCTCGCGACAATTTACGACTATCTGTTTGACTATCTCAAGAGCCATCACGCCAATGCATTACCGCTCTATGCCGATATCTTTCGCAAATGGATCGATGTGACGCTCAGCCATGGCGTGCCGTTCAATAATTGGAATCTTTTCGAAGATAATATTGCTGTTTCAGTTGCTGTCGTGCTCGAAGATGACGAGGCCTATGCCGATGGCCATGGTGCGCAATATTATCTGGAGCGGATTCTCAATGAGGATACGATTCGCCACTGGTCGCTCAGCAAAATGGCAGCACGCGGTTTTGATCGCGAGACGGGTATATGGTTCGAATCGCCGGGCTATTCCATGACCGTGGTTGCGGATTTTCTCCGGCTCATCAATCGTATCGATCGCGAAACAGGATCTGATCTTCTGTCGCAATTGCCTGTGGTGCGTAAGGGCACAATTGCCATGGCTCAGTATGCGTTTCCGAACGGCATCACGGTATCTTGGGGCGACTCACATTATGGACCAATCTCAAGCGAACCGGCGCGGTTGATGGTAGCAAATGCGCGCATGCATCATCACCGCGACGATGAGATCTACTTTACGGGCCTTGCGCGCCTATTCGACGATTTAAACCGCAACCGTACTGGCGGTTCGAAGTCTAGCGAAGAATCGCATTCGATTGGTACTGGCTTGAATGCGCTATTTACTGAAGATCAAACTGTACTTGATGCGTCGATTCCAGCACTGAAACCGGGAGAGGTGTTTCCAGCCATGTTCAGCGCGCCTTCGGCAAGTTATCTGGTGCAGCGCAATGGGCTCGATCCTGCTACCGGTTTGATGATCGCCGAAGCTGGTTCGCTTGGTAATCATCAGCATGCCAACGGCATCACGATGGAACTCTATGGCGAGGGTTTACCGCTTGCGCCCGACAGCGGCATTGGGACCAATTACTTTGAAGCAGATCACAACGAATACTACGCGCAGTTTCCGGCGCACAATACGGTTGCAGTGGATGGAGTATCGGCTTATCCCACCATGCTTAGCCATCATGGTTTCACCGTGAATGCTAGCTACCCGTTTGCGCAAAAACTAACTGCGGATACGATTCCAATGACGTATACAGATGTTTCTTTCGTTGAACCGGAGACAGAATCTGACCAGCGCAGAGTGATGGGTACGGTGCGGCTATCGAAGGAGGATGGCTACTACATCGACATCTTCCGTTCCCATCGTCGAGATGGCCAGGACCGTACGCAGGATTATTTCTTCCATGGGCTGGGGCAGAAGTTGGAGATTGCTGGCGAGGACGGCCGCAAGCTTGCGTCCATACCTACGGACAAGCTTACATTTGCTGAAGAGTCGCTTGGTGCATATGACTACTTCTGGGATAAGCGAGCTGTCGTATCATCGCCGATTTATCATGCGCGTTATGACCTTGAACTGCCGGGACGGAGTACGCTCCAGTTGCATGCATGGATGATGGGCGGTGCAGGACGAAGCCTGTATGAGGTGATGGCGCCAGCGGCACGCTCGTTGCGTGATACGGTTCCGACAACTGTAAGCGCGTTGCCGCTTCATACACTGATTCTGCGGCAGAGCGGTGAGGCGTGGACGCATCCGTTTGTTGCCGTGTTTGAGCCGGCGCGTGCTGATAAATCTGCCAAGATACGGAATGTCGCTCTACTTCAATTGTCGAATGCGCCTAGCAGTGCCGTTGCGTTGCAGGTAGAGCAGAACGGCGGCAGGCGGCAGACGATACTGAGCGGAGTCAGTGCGGAGGATGTTCTTGACGCAGGCGATTTCGCGTGCAAGGGAAGCTACGGATTTGAGGACGTTCAGCCAGGCTCAGAGTCGTTCCTGTTGGATAATGGCACGTGGATCAAAGGGAAAAGCTTGCGCGTTACCTTAAGAGAAGGCGCGGGATCAGCTTATGTTCGACAGTCCGGGACTGATCTTTGGATGGAATTTTCGAAGGCGGCAACGCTGGAGATTCTGGCGACCGAGGGTGTGTCGCAGTTGCAGATAGATGGCAAGAAATTGATTGGCGAGCGTGTGCGCGAAGGAAGCCAGGAGTGGATTCGCTTCGTACTTCCTGCAACTGTGCTACGAGAGGTAAAGCTTTTACGTTAATGCAGAAGAACGTAATGAACAAAAGAATCTGAAAGTGCAAGCGAGCTCAGACGCTGGTACTGGGCATGCGAAGTTTTAGGTTTGTCCGGGTGTGCGGATGAGTAGGAGGATAGCCTTTAGTCGCGCCAACTGCGTGGGCGGTGCCTGAAATGTTCGAATACTAAAGCGCTTGACTAGAGTATTTTCAGCCGATAGTATGGCGGTGACGAATTGGAAGGCTGGGTTATGCTCACAGTTGACGAGGCAGCACGGCGGAGCGGATGTTGCCGCGCGGCGTGGGGAATGGGCTGAGCAGGGCTGAACCGATGCGATGGAAACAATGCAATGATCGAGGATTGCAATGCCCGCATGCGCGTTTCAATGGAAATTCTCTCTTAGCTCTCAGGTGCGCAATCAGATATTACGCAATTTAGCCTGCTCGACGAGGAGACGTCTCCTTGTCGTTATCGTGTGGGCTGTACTCAGTTTGCTGGCCATGCACGCACCGGCGCAGGATACTCCACCGACACCGACGGTACTTGCATCGTTCTATGGCGCGCATCCGCGCCTGCTTTTGCATGACAATCAGATTCCTGCCTTGAAGGAACGTATCGCGCACGATCATTTTGCGCAGGAGGAATTCAAGAACCTTCAGAGTAGGGCAAATGCGCTGCTGGGTGAGCCTCCGTGCACATACGACCTGCATAAGGTGGAGCCGTCGTTGCTGTGGGTTGCGCGAGAAGTTGAGAGCCGTGTGCTGACCTTATCGGGTATGTATCGGCTGACCGGCGATGGCCGCTATGCGAATCGCGCCATTCTCGAGATGGAGCAAGCGGCCAGTTTTCCTGACTGGAACCCCTCGCACTTTCTCGATACTGCAGAGATGACCGCAGCTCTTGGCATTGGCTATGATTGGCTCTACCCGGTCATGCCTGAACATGCCCGGCAGAAGATCCGCGATGCGATTATTCGCTTGGGAATCGATCCGTTTCTCGCTCGCCTGGATGCCCGGGAGGTTCATTACTACAACAATTGGGTTCAGGTTGTGTATGGCGGCGAGACAGTTGGAGCACTGGCAATTGCTGAGACCAGCGATTCCACTTCCATGAAGCGTGCCGAAAAAATTGTGTCGTTCGCGCGCCCCGCGATGACGGCCATCATGCGCTTGTTCGCGCCGGACGGAGGTTTTGAAGAAGGCCCTTCCTACTGGAACTACGCGACAGCCTATAACATTCTCTATATTGATGCACTCGATAGCGCGGTTGGTACGGATTATGGAGCGTCAGAAGAAAAGGGTTTTCCTCTAACGCCTGACTACCGTATTCACTCGCTTGGTCCCACGCTCGAATTTGCCAATTTTGGCGATGCCCATTCCGATGCCGCTCCAGCTCCTCAGATGTTCTGGTTTGCGCGCCGCTTCAATCGGAGCGACCTGAGTGCCGAGGAGATTCCGGTTACAGAGCATATGCGCTACGTGAGCCTTCCTGACAATCTGAAACCAACCACCCGCTTTCAGTTTCTGGGCCTTCTCTGGTATGGAACAGGGCCAAAGCTCGGCAGTGCCGCTCGCTCACCGGAGCTCTATCAATCGTTTGCACGTGTTCAAAATATCTACATGCGAACTGCATGGAATGATCGTAATGCCTGGTATGTTGCTGTGCGCGGAGGCTCGGCAGCGATCAGTCATAGTCATCTTGATCTTGGGTCGTTCATTCTCGATGCGGATGGCCAGAGATGGGGGCTGGACCTTGGTCCCGACAGCTATCAGTTGCCAGACTACTTTGGTCAGAAGCGTTGGAATTATTTCCGCACACAGTCGCTCAGCCACAATACGCTGACAGTGAACGGCCGGAGCGAATTGCCCACTTCCCATGCCACGATCAGAACGTCCGGTAAAGTTAACGATGGGCGCTTTGTGACAATGGACCTTGGTTCCGCATATCCTGACAGCCTTGCGACGTGGACGAGGGGTTTTCTCCTCAAGGATCAAGGAGGTTTGCTCGTACAGGATGACCTCGCGGCAGTAGCGACAGCGCAAATTGTATGGCACTTTCATACCCGTGCCGCAATTGTTCTTGCGCCTGATGGCCGCAGTGCTCGGCTTGAGCAGGAGGGAAAATCGCTCGATGTCCATCTGGTCGAGCCTTTGGGCGCGCGCTTTGTCGTGGATCCATGCACGGGCGGGCCAGGAGAGGCCGATAACAGCGGTATCCGGGATTTGGCTATCCATTTTTCCCTACCTGCGAGTCAGGGAAGAGTTGCCGTCTGGTTTGGATCATTTAACCCTAGTGCATTTGGAGCGCTGACGAATATCGACGCGTGGCGCTAGCCTATTCTCGACATGGATCGTTGCGCAAGAAAGGGGCAAACCTTCATCCAGGTTTTGCCCCTTTATGCTTGTCCTCCTGCACTGAATGTCTGGTCTGTCAGCTCCCTTTCAGCCTTAACCTGCCTGGTTCCAACTGTAGACCTCTCTGCTTACCCTCCATTTTTTCATTTCTGCGGGATACGGCATTCTTTGCGTGTCACATTGTCCGATCGCTTCGGTCGAGAGAGGGCGTCTGTCTATGGCCCTCTACCCCCGAGCAAAGGGTGCATTTTCGCTGGCATTACCCTGTGTCTTTTCAGAAAAGTTTCCGATTTCGAACCGTAAGGAGGTTGCGGAATTACCGTAAAGCGCTTATACGGGTCTCTTTTCAACAACGAGAATGGCTATCGCAATCGGGAGGCACTCATTCCGGTTGTGGAAACACCCTCACGATCTCCAGTCTTCAATCTGATCCAACTGATCAGACCATAGCTTGAGATGGGAAGGTGCTTCCGACGCCGGAGCTGTAAGCAAAGGCTCCTTGTGGGGCGATCGTCCATGTTGGCCTTTTACGCCTCAATCGATAACCCAAAAGCAAATAGAAGAAGGAGGCAAATACATGTTCGACTTTGCCAGTGATCTCCTCCGAATCAGAAAGACAGGAATTGGATTGTTGCTCCTGTTGATCGGATCTCTGTTCAGCTTGCCTGTAGCTAGTGCGCAGAGTGGTGCGGGATCAATTCAGGGTACAGTCACCGATACGACCGGAGCGGTTATTCCCGGCGTTTCCGTGCGCGTGCTGAATCCCGCGACCAATGTCGCCACGGAAACGGTCGCAAACCAAGTCGGTTTCTTCCAGGTTCCGGGCCTGTTCGCGGGAACCTATTCGATCACCATCTCGGCTCCGGGCATGAAGTCCTATCAGGCAACATTGCAGTTGCTTGCCGATCAGCATGCCGTACTCAACCCAGTTTTGGCGGCCGGATCTGTCAGTGAAAAGATTGAAGTTGTTGCCACGGCACAGATGGTGACAATGGACAGCGGCACCATCTCTTCCACGCTCGATAATGCGCGCATCAACCAACTTCCCATGAATGGTCGCCTGCTACTTGGTTTAGCGGCCAATACCACGCCAGGACTCGAGGGTGGAACGCGCGCCAATGGCCTGATGGATCAGGCTCTCGAATATGTGGCAGACGGTGTGCCGATGGTTAACCGCAACTTCGGTGGCGCCAGCAACTCCACCCAGGCGCAGCTTCCTGACCCCGACTCAGTACAGGAAGTGCGCATGGAAACCAACAACAGCAGCGCTGCATTTGCCACTCCCGCAACCGGCATCATCACCACCAAATCCGGAACCAACCGGCTGCATGGCACCATGTTTGAAACGGCGCGCAATAACTATTTCGGTATTGCCAAGTCGCGTTCCAATGCCGCCAACTTCGCAGCGCCACATTATGTGCGTAACGAATTCGGCGCATCCGCCGGCGGTCCGATTGTTCTGCCAAAGCTTTATGACGGTCACGACCACTCCTTCTGGTTCTTTGCCTTTGAGAAGTACTCCTTGCGCAGCAACCAGACTGAGATTGTGAAGGTGCCCACCATGGCCATGCGCCAGGGCGACTTCAGCGGTTTGGTCGATTCATCGGGCGTCCAGCATCCCATCTATGATCCCAACACAACCGCTTCGTCGAGCAGTTGTAACGGCGGTGCGGCCAACGCTTATTGTCGTACCCCGTTTTCGGGAAACAAGATTCCCATCGAGCGCCTGGCTCCGGCCACCAAGATGCTCTATGCCATCACGCCCAAGCCGAACCTTGACTATAACCCGCTTGTGCAAGGAAACTTCATCGCGCCGAACATCGACAACCGTAGCATTCCCACTATCACCTTCCGGCTCGACCATAATCGCGATGAGAACAACCGTGCCTATCTCCGCTACACGCACTTGCTGCAGCAGGTAAGCCAGTTGCGCAACTATCCCAGCAATTCGGCGGCCTCGGTTGCTGCTGGCGATTTTCCTGAAGGCGCCACTGGCTATTCGCGCTGGGTGATTGCGAACTTTGCCGCTGCGGCCGGATACACGCATGTTTTCTCGCCCACCTTCTATTCAGAAACCGTGATCAGCCAGCAGTGGTTTAATCAGTATGCCGTTGCCGGTGGCAATCCTGATCTGAACTACGAGAAAATGCTGGGGCTTCCGAATGACTTTGGTCAACTCGGTTTCCCCACCATCGGTTCGAGCTTGCTGATGCCCTACGGCGGATCGCAGTTCAACTATCGTGTGGCTCAGATCCTGAGCAACGTCGACGAAAACCTTACCAAGATTCATGGCCGCCATCAGTTCCAGTTCGGCGCACGTTATCGGCATGAGCGTTTTGGTTCGCTGCCCGATCGTCAGGCAGACACGGTTTCCTTTGGCGCTTATGCAACGGCCTTGGTTGATCCGAAGTCAAGCAGCTACGCTGCCACCACGTCATCCGGTTATGCCGACGCGGACTTTTTCCTGGGCGCAGCCTACGGGTACAGCGAGACCAAGCAGCCGCCCTATGCGCGTTATCGCGACATGGAGTTCGATGCTTATTTCCAGGACAATTACCACCTGACGAAGAACATGACGGTGAACATCGGGCTGCGTTACGAAGCGCATCCCGCGGCTTACACCGCCGATGGTCTTACCGTCAGCTTCGATTTGAAGAACAAAGCCTATGTGATGCAGAACGCCCCGTCCTGGTATGTCCAGAAGGGCTATACCACACAGGCGATCCTTACCAACCTCTCCAATCTCGGTGTTCGCTTTGAAACGCCCCAAGCCGCCGGTTATCCCGCGAAGATGATGCGCGATTACAACCTGACCTTCGGTCCTCGTGTTGGCTTTGCGTATCAGCTCTTCGGTGGCCGTTATGGCACCGTGTTGCGTGGCGCTTATGGCCGCTACATCTATCCGGTTCCCGTTCGTAATTCCGTCAAGCAAGCTGTCGTCAATCTGCCGTATGTTGCCGGCTACGGACGCAGCTACACTTCAGCAGCGCAGTCGCCTGACGGGCTGGCCAACTATTTGATGCGCAAGCCGCAAACCATCATCATGGGGCAGAACAGCACTGGCGTGGTTGACACCAGCAGCGTCACCGCCATCACGCCCGGTATCAGTCCTTACGCCATCAACCCTGTCTTTCCGCCAACCTACGTTACGCAAACCAATCTCACCATCGAGCAGCAGCTTAAGGGCAACACGGCGTTACGCATTACGTGGCTGTGGGCACATGGTACCAACCTCGATCAGCAAACCTACATCAATTACCATCCGTCAACCTATGTTTGGGAGATGCAGAACGGCATCGCGCCTCCGCAGGGCACCGTTATTGGTTCAAGCACCTATTCGGCGACTGCGACTGGTCCGTATGACCAGACGACGTATGGCCAGATCAACTGGGACGAAAAGATTGGCTGGTCCAATAACAACGCACTGCAAGCGACCTTCCAGCGGTTGTTCCATCACGGCAGCGCCTATCAGATCATGTGGGTCTGGTCCAGTCCCTTCCGTGCAGGCGGAAACTTCAATCGCGACAACCTCATTTATCCGTACACGGCGTTCTTCGGAACTGGCGGCTACGGCAGCAACGTTAAGGCCACAATGAGTTCACCCTATGGAACCGTTACGGCGCCGGTTCTGCCGACTCCGCCTCCGCCCGGCTCCTCCGCCAACTACAGCTACCACGCGCTGAATGCCTTTGAGAACTACAAGCGCGATACCGCCACGCCTTTCCACCATATTCGCTTCAACGGTATCTTCAACCTGCCGCTGGGACGTGGGCAAAAGTATTTTGGCAACGTCAACCGGCTTATGGATGAGTTGATTGGTGGATACCAGATTGCTGGCTTTGGTCAGATCATTTCGCAAGCCTTCCAGCCGAGTGCTGCAAACTGGGGCCCGACGCAGCCTATTCAGGTGTACAAGAAGGCGCGTCCGGTTACCGATTGCCGCAGTGGACGTTGCGTGAAGGCCTATCAGTGGTTCAACGGCTATTTGGCGCCCTCGGTGATCAATGCTTCCAACGGCGTGCAAAATCTGCCCACGGATACATTGCAGCGTGCCTATCAGACGCCCATCGTCACCGACAACGTCAAAACCGATCCAGCCTACAAGTACTACAACACCAATACCGTATTTGTGACCACCGCGGACTCGTCCATCACCACTCCACTCAACGCCGATCCGCAAGCCTTCAGTCCCGGGCCTTCCGGTGCAAGCCCTTGGGCCAAGACCATTCTGCGTGGCCCTTACAACTACAACGTGGACCTTTCACTTTTCAAGGTCTTTCCCATCACGAGTGGCACCAACCTTCGCTTGAATGTTGATGCCTTTAATGTGCTGAACCTTCAGGGTTACAACAATCCGGGCGGCACGGACGGCATTATGCAGGTGGTTCCGCAGAGTGCCTCCAGCTACTGGACTCCTCGTCAATTGCAGTTCACACTGCGTTTCAGCTTCTAGCTATTCTGCTGACTGTCCTCAGCACTCCGGGAAGTGCGCTTACGCGCACTTCCCATTTCTTTTCCAGTTGCTACCAGGAATGAAAGGCAAGGATCTTGGGCGACCCAGGATTTCCGTCCACCACCTGCGTGCTGAAGACAATTTCTAGATTAGGCTTGTTGCCATGGGCGCGTGCCATCTCTTCCAGCTCCTTCAAGCTGGTGGGCGTACTCACAAACTGGCCTGCCGCCAGTGATGCGCAACGTCCGATCCCCGTTGCAATAATGGCCGGACGCCCCGTATCGCGATCTACAAAGCGCGCGACGATTCCATAGTCTTGATAGCTTCCCGTGCTGCCTACCAGATTCTGGTCGCTTACCCAGCCCGGCTTGTTCGGCTCAACGCTGTCGATAATGCGCGGATAATGCATCTCCGCATCGTTTGCAAAGCGATAACGCAGCTTGTTGGTCATGCGCAGCGTCCAAGCGTTGTCAAATCCGCCTATAAAAACGGCAGGCGCGGTGCGTAGATCGGCGAGCGAAGTGGCTTGCTCGCTCTTCGCAACATAGGCCTTGTGATGCAGATCAAGCACTGAAACCAGATTGAGAAGTACTTGCACATTGTCCAATGCCACGGTGGTGAAGGCGTTGTCGCGAATTGTGAAGGCATGCCAGCGGGGCTGGTCAGGATTCGCTGCATCGCGCAGCCGTACGCCCGTATCCTGCAACTGGTCCGCAACGCAAAGCAGAGCAGGGCTGCGATCATCGAGCAGTGGGCCCCAAAAATATTCAAACCCAGCGCGTTGTACACGGCCGTAGGCGAGAAAGCAGAGCGCCGTGAGCAGGCTGCTGGCAAGCATGCAGACACATGCTGCCGCAATCCAGTTCATCCTGCGCGATTTTGCCAGCATGGCGGGCGCCGGCGGCTGTTCCTCTTGATGCGTCTCCGCTGCATCTTTGTGTTTCAGAGGCGATTCTGTTGCATGGACTTCGCCATCGCCTCTTGTGTCCATTGGCGCCTCAGCCTCTGCTGGTTGAGCTGTCAGTTCAGGCAAAGGGGACGCTACTGCTTCGATCTGCTGTTGTGGAAACATGAATTGGGGCGTATAGGAGCCGATCGGAAGTTGAATCCGCAATTCATCGCGATGCGCAGGTTCGGCGTAGTACTGGCCAAGCCGTTTGCGGATCTCAGCCGCGGTAACCCGGACAATCGGATCGTTGCCGGTTTCGTAGTCCGCACTCCGCCCGAAGATCTCAATGCCCAGGGTACGTTCCTTGATGGCTTCGCCGTTTCCGCCCAGCGTCTGCTCGACAACATAGCGCAGCAGGTTAGGGAAGCGCTTGCTGTGGCTGAAGTAGGGACTGGCCAGCAGGTGATCCAGTTGCCGGCGAATCGCGGCCTGATCGGCTTCATTCAGCGCGGGAATCTCCGGTTGTGACTGGGCTGTTGCCATGGAAGCCTCCGTAAACGTCCTCTGTCTGGGATTCATCCGCTGCCTAAACTGCGGAAACGGTAAAGATTGGACCTCCTTACAGTAAATTTCATCAGAAATTCGACCGTAAGGCGCTTAACTTTATCGCACCTAGTATCTAGGATGAATAGCAATCCTTGCAACGGCCGTCCTGCTTCTTGTTGTTTTACTGTGGTGTGGAATTTGGATGAAGCAACAAAAGTTGGCGGTTGGAGGTTCGATTGAAGTCTTCCTGTTTCAGATGTCTCTCGATCTTCGCGATGCTGTCCTTGTTGGCCCTTGCGGGCGTTTGGGCTCAGCAGCCGCCAGCCGCCAGCTCTGTTCGGTCGGTCCAACAAACGGAATCGCGCGCACAGCGTGATGCCCGCATGGCGTGGTGGCGCGAGGCTCGCTTCGGCATGTTCATTCACTGGGGACTCTATTCCATTCCCGCAGGTTCCTGGAAGGACAAGCCGGTGGAGGGATACGGCGAGTGGGTTATGGATTTTGGCTCCATTCCCGTTGCGGACTACAAGCAGCTTGCTGGCCGTTTCAATCCCACAGCCTTTGATGCTCACAGCGTGGTTGCCCTTGCCAAGGCTGCGGGGATGAAATACATTGTCGTCACCACGAAACACCATGACGGTTTTGCGCTTTTCCGCTCCGCCGTCGATCCCTTTAATATTGTCCAGGCCACACCCTACCGCCACGATCCGCTGCGCGACCTGGTTGACGAGTGCCACAAGCAGGGGATGCGGCTTGGTTTCTATTATTCGCAGGCGCAAGATTGGACTGCTCCTGGTGGCGCGGCGTGGAACACTCCCGGTCATGCCGCTCCTTCTCATCACTGGGATGCAGCGCAGGATGGCGATTTCGACGATTATCTCGACCACAAAGCCATTCCCCAGCTTCGCGAACTGCTCACCAACTACGGCAGCGCGCCTGACATCCTTTGGTTCGATACGCCGACAAGTTCTATGACTCCGGCGCGTTCCGCGCGCATTGTGGCCCTGCTGAATCAGCATCCCACGCTCATCTGGAATGACCGTCTGGGTGAGGGCTACAAGGGCGATACCGACACGCCTGAGCAATTCATCCCGCCGCAGGGGTTTCCGGATCGCGATTGGGAGTCTTGCATGACCATGAATCATACTTGGGGCTATAAGGCCGGCGATCACGAGTTCAAATCCGCGGAAGAGTTGTTGCGCAATCTGATCGACGTTGCCAGCAAGGGCGGAAATTACCTTCTCAACATCGGGCCTGACGCTACTGGCGCTGTTCCTGCCGAAGAGCGCGAGCGCTTGCTGGCGATGGGACAGTGGCTCAAGGTGAATGGCGAAGCCATCTATGGCACCAAAGCCACTCTTTTTGGCTCGGAGGCTGGCCACTTCAGCCAGACCGAAAAGGAAAAGGATGGGAAGCCAAAGTTCATTCCCGAGTGGAAGTGGCGTTCGACTACCAGAGAGGGCAAGATCTACCTCGAACTCTTCGAGTGGCCAGGCACAACGTTTCACCTCGGCAAGCTACCGCGCCCGGTGGCAAAGGCCTATCTGCTTGCCGATCCGTCACGCAAGCCATTAGCACTGCAAAAAAGCGGGAATGGACTCGACATTGTCTTGCCGGCGAAGGCGCCAGATCCGGTGGCTTCTGTTGTGGTGCTGGAAACACTGCCTCCGGGTTCCCACTGACCGGATGCTGCTTTACCGTAAGCGCCACTTGCAGGCACCGTAAAGTGCTGCTAGCTTGTGGCGCATCTCCATAGAATGACCTTGTACTCGGCAGACAGCGATTCACATCTGTCTGCTCGGCATGTTCTGGAAATGGATAATCCTTGCTGCTGGCAATCTTGCAATCGGGATTCGAAGGAACAAACACGATGATTTCTCGCTGCGCTCTTGTTGCCCTCTGGTGCTGTGCCACGGTCTACGGACAGACCATCCATGTATCGCCGAATGGACCTATCGCATCGCTCGAACAGGCGCGGGATGCTGCGCGTGCGGAGCGGCATGCGGGCCACAAGGGTCCCATCCGCATTGTGGTTCATGCCGGGCGCTATACGCTTGGACGCACCTTGCAGCTCGGTCCTGAAGATAGCAACACTCAATGGGAGGCTGCGCCGGGTGAGCAGCCAATTATCAGCGGTGGACAGACGGTTCTTAATTGGAAATGCGCGGAGCGCGGCATCTGCTCTGCTCCTGCGGTCGGCCTTGACGCTCATCAACTCTTTGTGAACGGTGTGCGTGCGATCCGTGCCCGGACACCCAATAGAGGCTTTCTGCATATCGATGGCGATAGTTCTACCGCAAAGCCCTTTCAGCTTCACTACCGCAACAACGATATACAGGCCGATTGGGCTGCACGGGGTGATGTAGAAGTTGTTGCGCTTCTTGCCTGGGCTGACCTGCGTCGGCCTATTGTTCATGTGGACTCCGCAAATAAGCTGGCGACCCTTGCGGGGGATCCTGAAAAGTCTAACCATGAACGTGATGCTCGCTACTATATTGAGAACACTCCGGACGCTCTCGATAGCGCCGGAGAATGGTATTTGGACCGCAAGGCGCAACGGATTTACTACATGCCACGGCCCAATGAAGATGTGCAGCGGGCTGAGGTAATCGCCACCACTCTTGAAACGCTCGTCTCCATAGGCGATCAAGAGAAAGGCAGCAAGCCAACAAAGAAGATTAGCTTTAAGGGCCTCACCTTCGCTTACGGCGATTGGAAGATGCCTCCTTCCGGCTATGCCGATGTGCAGTCTGCATCCTATGCGCCATCGCTTGTTCAGGTGCGATCCGCAAGCCACATCGCGATGGATCATTGCCGCGTTGCTCATGCAGGAGGTTATGCCATCTGGTTCGCCCAGGGTGCTCATGATAGTTCCGTTACCGCCTCCGAGATTGTTGATATGGGGGCTGGGGGCATTAAGATCGGCGAACCCATGCTGCAAGCCACTTCAGGCACAAGCAGCGGATCGATTCTCGTGGAAGGGAATCAGATCCACGATCTGGGCAATGTGTATGCGCCTGGAGTTGGTGTCTGGGTTCTGGAGAGTGCGCGCAACAAAATTCTCCACAATGAGATTCATCATCTCTACTATTCCGCAATCTCACTGGGATGGACTTGGGGCTATGGTCCAAATCGCGCCCGGGACAATATCGTCGCATTCAATCACCTGCACGATGTAGGGCAGGGAATGCTGGCCGACATGGGAGCGATCTACACCCTCGGCAAGCAGCCTGGCACGATCGTGCGCAACAACCTTATCCATGATGTCTCTGCCTCTGCCTATGGCGCATGGGGTATCTACACCGATGAGGGATCGAGCGACATTCTCATTGAGAAGAACATTGTCTACCACTGCAGCAGCTCAGCCTTTGTGCAGCACTACGGAAAAGGCAACCGCGTGCGCAACAATATTTTTGCCTTCGATGGGGAACACGAGATCATGCGCACCAAAAACGAAGATCATCTGTCCTTCCATCTCGATCACAACATCGTCTACACACGGCAAAGCGCGCTCCTTGGCGGTAATTGGGAAGGCGATCAGTTCGATCTCCACCACAATCTCTATTTCATTTCTAGTAGTGAAAAAGCCGATTTTGTAGGTCATTCTTTTGCGCAATGGCAAACGCTCGGTCATGACCGCGGCTCGCGCATTGCTGATCCACTCTTTGTCGATCCAGATCACTTTAACTTCGCCCTTCGCGGTTCGTCTCCTGCGCTTCGTCTAGGATTTCATCCCATCGACGTCTCACGCATTGGTCCTCAGCATTCTGTTGGGCCGGATGTGCGCTAGACGATTTCATTTTGTCTGCGTAGATGCTCGACAATTTTTTTACGTCCTCATAACGCCCATTGGGCAGTCAGGATTCATAGTGCAGACCGCGTCATCATTTCGGCAACGCTATTCTTCCGCACAGGGCAAATCTCCGCAGCGCTGCCTGTGTGGCGGAATGCTATTGATCGTGGCCCTCTTCTTAGGCGCGTTTCGTGTGCAAGCCGCGCAAAGCCAGACGTTGGAATCTATTCATTACGATGCTGCCAACCGCGTCTTTCGTCTCGATGCTGCCGATATTACCTATGTTGTAGGAATCAACCAGCAAGATCAGGTACAGACCCTCTATTGGGGAAAGCGATTGGCATCCACCGATCGATTTCCTCAGGCCGTAGCGGAGAAGGGGATTGCATCCTTCGATCTGCCTGTGAACACCACCCCTCAAGAGTATGTGGCATGGGGCGGCGGGCTCTATGTCGAGCCAGACCTGAAAGTCACCTGTGCCGATGGCAACCGCGATCTTGTTTTGCGCTACGACTCGTACTCGATTGCGGCAGGTGAACTTCAGGTGCGGTTGCGCGATATTGCCCGTGAGATCTACGTTACTCTGCATTACTCGATCGATGCGCACACAGGCATCGTGCGCCGTCTTGCCGTCATCGAAAACCGCACCACTTCTGCTCTTGTTCTCGAGCAGGCTGCCGCTGCTACATGGAATCTTCCCGCAGGCTCAAACTACAGGCTGCGCTACTTGGCTGGCCGCTGGGCCGCGGAGTGGGGCGTGCAAGTGCAACCTGTTCTTGCTGGAAAAACTGTTCTTGAAAGTCGTAGAGGGACAACCGGACACCAGAACAATCCATGGTTTGCGATTGACAACATGCGCAACTCTGACTCCGAACACGGAGATACCTGGTTTGGCGCACTTGCCTGGAGCGGATCGTGGCAGATCGCTGTGGAACAAGATCCGCTCCGTCAGGTACGTGTGACAGGTGGGTATAATCCCTTTGACTTTGGCTACACGCTTCAGCCTGGCCAGTCGCTTGAGACGCCTGCCTTTTACGGCGGATATTCAGCGTCAGGAATTGGTGGCGCCTCGCGTCTTCTGCATCGTTTTGAAGTGGACAACCTCATGCCTGGCGCGCCGCAACCAAAGCTTCGTCCGATTGTTTACAATTCGTGGGAAGCAACCGAATTTGCTGTCGATGAAGCTGGCCAGATCAAGCTTGCTGAGCGTGCCGCACGCATTGGGGTGGAGCGTTTCGTTGTCGATGACGGTTGGTTTGGGCAGCGTAACCGGGATAGTGCAGGTCTGGGTGATTGGTCCGTAAATAAGCAGAAATTTCCGCATGGTTTAAAACCGCTAATTGATAGAGTTCATCAGCTCGGAATGGACTTTGGACTCTGGGTCGAGCCGGAAATGGTCAATCCTGACAGCGACCTCTATCGTGCCCACCCGGATTGGGTGCTTAACTTCTCTGGTCGTCCGCGCTCAGAGCTACGGCATCAACTCGTGCTCAATTTAGCTCGGGCCGATGTGCGTGCGTATGTCTTCCGCGCTCTCGATCAACTGCTGACGGAAAATCAGATCGCCTTTTTTAAATGGGATTACAACCGGAACTGGTCTGAGCCGGGATGGCCTTCCGTGCCTCTCGATCAGCAGAAGAGCGTCTATGTGGATTTCATTCGCAATTACTATTCCATTCTGGATGAACTGCGCAAGAAGCACCCTGATGTAGAAATCGAAAGCTGTTCAGGCGGCGGTGGACGCGTCGATCTCGGTGTGCTTCGCTACGTCGATGAGTTCTGGACCTCTGATAACACCGATGCCTTCGACCGACTGAAAATTCAGAATGGATTTACCTACGCCTATGCTCCAGCGGTTATGGCGGCATGGGTCACTGATTCGCCCACTTGGGTTAACCACCGCAGCCTCAGCATCGACTATCGATTCCTTTCCTCCATGCAGGGTGTTTTGGGGGTTGGTGCCGATCTGCGTAAGTGGGATGAGGCTGATCTTGCGGCTGCTGCCCGCATGATTGCCAAATATAAAGCTATTCGCACCACTGTTCAGCGCGGCGATCTTTACCGCCTGCTTGGCGACGAAAATGCTCCTGGCGCAATCGTTAACGAATTTTCGGCACGCGATGGTTCGCAGACCGTGGTCTTTGCCTTTCTCCATTCGAGCCAGGAACAGTATCCGTACCCACGCATTTACCTGCAAGCTCTCGATCCCGTAGCGATTTACGACGTCGAGGTCATCGACGGATCTCTCGCATCTGGAACGCCGGCTCAGGCGAGCGGTTCGTATTGGATGCAGCGTGGTCTCGATCTGCAACTGCAAGGAGACTTTCAGGCTGCAGGCATCCTACTGCGTCGGGTTCCAGCCGGCGCTTCTCCGAGTTCATCTTCCTTGCAATAGTCAACCTGCCCATGCAACACATACGTTGACAGGAGATACGTAAGCGTGAAAAGCAACTCTTCGTTGATTCGCCTCCTCCAGATGCCCGCACATTATGGAGGTCTGGCTTTGGCTGCATCACTCCTTTGCCTTGTATTTTCAGGCACACTGTCGCTTGCTCAGAAATCTATTCCTGAGCAGGTCGAGTGGTCCTGGTACGCGCGCCCTGCTCATCCGGATTCCAAACTTCCTAATGTACTGCTGCTCGGCGATTCCATCAGCAGGAACTACCAACCGCGCGTTGCGGAGCAGCTTGCCGGTATTGCGAACGTCTACCTGTTTGCCACCTCGGCATCCATCTCTGATCCACGCTTGGTCGCGCAGATTACCGAGTTTGAACGTCTTGAGCGAGTTCACTTTGCAGTGGTCCATTTCAATAATGGAATGCATGGGTGGGACTATAAAGAGAGCGACTATGAGAAGGGATTTCCGCTGTTCGTCCATGCGATGAAGAAGAGTTTCGGTTCGCGTGTTGCGTTGATTTGGGCCTCAACTACACCAGTCAAAAAAGATCAGGATGGCGGCGCAAGCAATGCACGCATTGCAGCGCGCAATGCAATTGCTCAGAATGCCCTTCATGGAATGCCCATTGCCATTGACGATCAATATGCGCTGATGCTCCAGCATGGTGATCTTTACGCCGACTCTGTCCACTTCAATAGTGCTGGCTCGCAGTTACAAGGCGATCAGGCTGTCCACTATATCCGTGCAGCGCTTGCCGGAGATCATTCGTCCGGTGCAAGTAGAGAAGTTGCTCGTCCAACAGTGCAGCCTGCGGCAAAGCCGATGAAAGAGGCCAAGTGATGGAACAACGCAAAATGATCTGGATGCAGCGCAGGGTGTGTCTTCTTCTGTTTGTGTTCGCTGGGTTGATCTTGTTTTGTGCTGCCCCGCTTGTAACGGCACAAGCAATGGATGGTGCGTCCAACGCCGCGAGGGTTGAGGCACTTCTGCAGAAAATGACACTACGCGAGAAGCTCGCATTGGTCGATGGTACTGGCGAGCCCTCGGCCACCTATCAGGCCCAGGCGGGTTATCTTGCCGGAGTGCCGCGCCTTGGTATTCCTTCTATGCGCTTTGCCGATGGACCGCCCGGGCTGCTAACACGCGTTCCGGCACAAGGCATGCCTGCGACCATGGCCGTAGCGGCCACTTTTAGTCGCAAAATTGCCCAGTTGAATGGCGAGACTATTGGTCGCGAAGCGCGTTCGCTGGGGATTGATGTTGTGCTTCAGCCATTTATCAACCTTGATCGCGATCTTGTTTTCAATCGCTCCTACAATACTTTCGGAGAGGATCCATTTCTAAGCGGTGAGATCGGCGCGGCTGAAATTCGCGGTATTCAGGGCCAGCATGTACTCGCCATGGCCAAGCACTTTGTGGCCTACGACTCACAGAGCTACGACATCAGCCTCGACGAGCAAACTCTTCATGAGGTGTATCTGGCGCCCTTCGATGCGGCCGTACGCGCAGGTGTTTCCTCGATCATGTGCTCCTACAATCGCATCAACGGCATCTATTCCTGTGGTAATCAACATACGCTCTCAAAGATTCTACGCGATGAGATGGGCTTCAAAGGATTCGTCACTTCCGATTGGGGCGCAACGCATGCGGTCTCTTTCCTGAATGCAGGCCTCGATATGGAAATGGCTGGCGAGCCGTGGGAGGGCAAGTCGAATTACGACCTCTCTTTCTTTGATGATTTGCCACTGCGTCCCTATTCAATTCCTGAGCCAGAGCGCCCCAAGCCCCAGGGGTTCGCTGCCACCACGCATATTGACTGGCGCGTGCCGGAAGAGGATCATCCTAAAATTAATATTCCGTGGGATGGGTCCGCTGTCGATCCCAAGAGAATGGCCGAGGCGCTGCGCGATGGCACTGTCACCGAGGATGCCATTACCCGGGCGGCTCGTCGTGTCCTTACGCAGATGGTTCGCTTCGGTTTGCTTGACGGATATTCAAAACACACTGTCACCGCGCAGGATATTGCGCAGAATGCGCAGGT
>Ga0207834_1000178_pt1 | contig 22744 bp, 18 predicted proteins | sample LuqExpMetagenom5_FD_187763 | JGI IMG/M metagenome (GOLD analysis project Ga0207834, IMG submission 187763) | Tropical forest soil microbial communities from Luquillo Experimental Forest, Puerto Rico - Sample 5 (SPAdes) | ecosystem: Environmental > Terrestrial > Soil > Tropical forest ...
ACGGGGCGGCTGAAACTCATCTTCCACCCGGAGACGCGCAAGCTGCTGGGCGTACACATCATCGGCGAAGGCGCTACCGAGCTGATCCATATTGGCCAGGCAGTGATGGTGCTCGACGGCACAATCCAATACTTCATCGACACGGTATTCAACTATCCCACGCTGGCCGAGTGCTACAAAGTGGCTGCCTTCAATGGGCTGGGCCGGCTGATGAAGTACCAGGCCGACTAGGCACCTGCGGTGCGGCATTGCATGCAGCAGAGCATCCTGTAGGGTGGGGTTGCTCCCGGTGGAGCAGGACGAATCAGAGTGAACGAAAAAGCCCCGGGCGACGTGACGCGTCTCTCGGGGCTTCTCAACTTTCTAGAACGTGCTTATCCTTCCAGCTTCTTTGTCACCAGTTCATTCAAGAGTGCGGGATTGGCCTGGCCCTTGCTCATACGCATCACCTGACCGACAAAGAAACCTGCCAGCGTAGTTTTTCCGGCGCGGTAGGCCTCCACCTGCTTGGGATTGGCGGCGATCACCTCGTCGATCATCTTTTCGATGGCGCTGGTGTCAGTGAGTTGTTGGGGTTTTTCGCGCTCATAAACCGGGCCAAAGTCCTCGCCCTTTTCAAAGCAAATATCAAAGAGCTGCTTGAGTTGCTTGGAGCTGATCTTGTTTTCGTCGAGCAGGTCGGCGGCCTGGACGATGCCTGCCATGGTGACCGGCGACTGATCGAGCTCGATACCCAGCGCATTCAAACGGCCGCCCACTTCGCTGAGCAGCAGATTGGCAACGCGGCGCGGGTTGCGGGCCTGTTTGGCGGCAGCTTCAAAGCGGTCGGCGAACTCGCGGGTGGCGGTGAGCGTAGCCGCATCTTTGGGCGCCAGGTCGTACTCGGCAATCATGCGGGTGCGACGCGGCTCAGGCAACTCGGGGAGCTCCGCTCGTTTCCCTTCGATGAATTCCTTGGTCAAGACGAGCGGCGGAAGATCCGGCTCGGGGAAGTAGCGATAATCGTGCGCCTGTTCTTTGGAACGCATGGAATAAGTCCGGCCCTCGTTGACGTTCCAGAGGCGGGTTTCCTGCACCACGCGGCCGCCGGACTCGATGAGCTCGATCTGGCGCTCGACTTCATATTCAAGCGCGGCGCGGACAAAGCGGAAGCTGTTGACGTTCTTCACTTCTGCCTTGGTGCCGAGCTTGGTTTCGCCTTTGAGGCGGACGCTGACATTGGCGTCGCAACGGAGCGAGCCTTCTTCCATGTTGCAGTCGGAGACGCCGCAGTAGAGCAGGATTTCGCGCATGCGGGTGAGGTATTCCCAGGCTTCGTCGGGGGTGCTGATTTCCGGCTCGCTGACGATTTCGGCCAGTGGTGTGCCGCAGCGGTTCAGATCAAGATACGTGCTCTTGGCCGACTCGGGATAGCCGTCATGAATGCTCTTGCCCGCGTCCTCTTCCATGTGCAAGCGCGTGATGCCGATCTTCTTCTTGCCGCCCTCCGCGGTGGGGACCTCGATCCAGCCATGCTCGGCGATGGGCCTGTCAAATTGGGAGATCTGGTAGCCCTTGGGCAGGTCAGGATAGAAGTAGTTTTTGCGCGCGAAGATGGAACGTTCCCGCACCTGGCAGTTGAGCGCCAGAGATGCCTTGGTGGCGAACTCCACCGCGTGCTGGTTGAGCACGGGCAACGCGCCGGGCAATCCGATGCACACCGGGCATATGTTGGTATTCGGGTCCGAACCGAAGTGATTGGCGCAACCGCAGAAGATCTTGGTGGCGGTCAACAGCTGCACGTGGACTTCGAGGCCAATCACGGTCTCGTACTTGGCCAGTACGTCAGGAGAAAGAGCGGCTGCAGGCATACAAGGATTTTAGCGCGGGAGGCAGGGGCAGCGGACGCGCTTTCACCTTCGCTATCGGTCAACCGTTCATTGGGCTATCAGGACTATTCGTGAAGCGTGCTGGTGCGGCTTCGAGGCTCACGACGCCAGCCCAGGAAAATTACATATTCGATCTCTATTTCTTTCGTCAAAAGGATACCAGGACCTTCGATCTCGATTTCCTCGTCGCCGCCATCCCCATTTTGAACGACCCAGGAGGCTTGTTCCAGAAACAAGGAAGACTCCTCGGGATCATCGGCATAGTCGTGAAGCCAGCCCAGCACGCAACGGTTATCGCACAGGCCCACCTGAACATAGCCGCCGGTTTCCTGGAATACATCGTTCCACAGGGTGCTGCGCGCGGTTCGTTCAGTTATACCAATCCAGCGGAAGAGCCGCATATGCCAGTCGCGATTAATGCTGGTGGCATAAAGCAATCCCAAGAGAAGAGAACCCGCCGCTAGAACGGCGAGATGCGGCCAGTCCACGACAATCTTACCTATGTCGAAACCGGAGCTTTGGGTTGTTTGCGAATGGAGTGGGAAGGTGCTGCCAAAAAAAGGAAGTGTTGCGACGTAGAGTATGAGGCTAAAAAGTAGGGCTTCGACGACTTTGTCTAATTCGGTCTGCTTGCGCCGCACGGCCAACATCTGCACAACATAGGCACAAGCAAATCCTGGCAGAAGCACCAATAACACACCGAGGGCTTCCATCTTTTCCGGCATGGCGCGCCTTACTTACTTTTTGTCTTGGGGGGAACGGGCACAGGTTTTGGCCGAATTGCCCCAGAAGGAACAGAAGATTTAAAGTTTCCGTTGCGTCCGAAGATTGGCTTGCTGTCGCAGGCGGCCGCACGAGCGTCATTTGTATTTGACCGTTGTGGTGCTGGCATGCGCCCTCCTCCAGTGATAGTATGGCGCAGTTCTTTGCCTTCGTCCACACTCTGCCTTGTCTATTGGGTGGTTCGCAGATAGCGGATGACCTGCCAGCGACCGGCTTCCGTGAGCGAGCGCCAGTTAGGCATCCCCTGCCCCAGATCGCCCTGGCGGAGGAACCACTCAAGGTCGCCATCGGTAGCTTGCTTGAGTTTGCCGCTGGCCAGCGCGGGGCCTTCGCCGCCGGCCCGGTGGCATCCTGCGCAATGGTTTGCAAAGATGGCGCGACCTTCGGCCGCTGCCGTGGTGGAGGTTGCGTAGGGGTTGGGACGGGTGTGGTCGGCTGCCGGTACGTGCTGCCAGCGGTGAACAAAGAAGTAGCCCACCACTGTGGCAAAGATCAGGTAGAAGCCCAGCGCAGCGGCCAGTGCTGGCGGGCGCACGGTGCGCGCGGAAAAGACCCAGCAGAGAAAAGCGATGGCCGCCACGGTGACTACGGCCGAAATGATCAGCGTGGGATCGAAATGCCAGTTGGTGAAGTAGAGGCCGAGTGCTGCGGGAATGGTGGCCTGAATCATCATGGATCCGGAGATGTTGGCCAGTGCCAGCCGCACACGGCCTTGGCGAACCCAGATCAGCGCATTCATGGTTTCAGGCAACTCGGTGGCTACGGGGCTCAGCAGGAGGGCGGCCAGTTGCGGCGGGCAGTGCAGCGCCACGGCAATCGAACCTAGTTGCGAGACAAAGATGCGGGAGGCCACGGTAATGACGGTGAGCGCGGCAATGGCTTGAAGCGCGGCCCAGCCGAGCGTGGGGCTGGCAGGACGCAGCTTCAGAGGTTCCAACTCTTCTTCGTCAATCACCGCGCCGGCATGCTTGGTTTTGGAGCGGGCGTAGAGCAGGTAGGCCGCCACAAATCCAAGTGCGAGCCAGCGCTTGGCGGGGAAATCTGCCAGGCCCAGTCCCAGACTGAGCAGGAACAGCAGAAGAAAGATGGACTGGTCGCGGCGGATGGGGCTGGGGCGAGACAGGGCGATGGGAGTCGAACCAGCACCACGCAGCATCAATGCCAGACCGACAATTGCGTACGCCACGGTGGAGAGTACCAGGGGGCCGCCCAGGGCCGCGCCAACACCCAGTTGCCGCTCCGCTTCGGTTCGCCCAAAGACTACGGCCATGAAGGTGACGGTGCTTTCAGGCAGTGCGGTGCCAAAGGCCGCCAGCAGGGAGCCAACCGCCACCGCTCCCAACTGCATGCGGTGGCCACACCATTCAATGGCGTTGACAAAATATTCGCAGGCCAGGTAGATCGCCAAGGCCGAGACACAAAACAACAAGATGGGAACGAGCATGAGCGAAGTCCGCGGCCGGTGGAGCGGTCGAACCGCAGAAAGGCCTGTCTTTAGTCTAGCGGATGGTGGCTTGCGGCCGAGCGCGAAGCAGGCGGATAGGGGCAGGAGCTAGCACGAAACCAGCTCGAAACCGCTGCCGTATTGCTTCCATCGATTCCATTTCGGAACCTGTTTGTCGCCAGTTCCATTTCCGATTTGCCGGCCGGTCGATTCACTCACGTGCATCTGTTGCTCTTGCAGGTTCTGCGTATGCTGAAAGGCGTGCCCGTACTCTCTGTCGATCTCGCATGCCGCCGTTGGACCGATCTGGGGATCGTGATCTTGGATCGTGCGTCCACGCAGGCTGCCCCTGTGCATCGTGGCATGCCGCCGCCACAGCCGATCGAGTGCAAAATCATTCCCTCTTCGGCCGATGGGCTGGAAGACGGGCCCGTGAATGCCGAGATTCTGGCGGGGCGGTTGAACCATCTGTGCGGAGTGAACAACATCCAGATCTTGATGTTGGACGGCCCGCAGGCATGGAAATCGGAAGTGAATGGGCTGGAGCATGCCCGCCTGAGTGAGCGGGCGTTGAATACGGTTTCGAAAACCGGCTTGCCAGGACTGGTGAAGCCAGCCACGTATCGCACGTTTTCCGAGTTTTGCATCGATGTGTACGATGCCCTGGGCCGGCGCGGCTGGCGGCGGTTGGAAACCCGCACGCAGGCGATTGAGCCGAACCAAAGGATTCTGGTGGAGAGTTATCCGCACGCGGCCTGGAAGTCAATGGGAATCATCCCCTTGCCCTCCAAGCGGCGGGCGCACTTAAGCGATCTGGCACGAGCCTATGCGGAGCTGCGCCGGGTGGTGCCGTTTACCACCAACCGGCCCCCGAACCACGATCAGCTTCAGGCGATTGTGGGCGGATTGCCGGGTTTGGCGCTGGAAGAGCGCAATAATTCAGCATTGAAGATTGTGGGAGTACCGCCTCGTCGCGAGCAGGGACACTGGCGCGAGGGATTCATCGTGCTACCCGTGCCGCCGCCCCGTCTTGATGGGCTGCGTTGGCTCAATTAGAGCCTGTTTCTGTTTCGGTTGTTGGTTGCGACTGATGGCCCGGCCTCGCGCCGGGCCTTTCTTCCCTGGGAAAAGAAATCCCGGAGCCGCAGGGCGCGAGCTCCGGGAAATTGCCTCGGAGGGGGAGGCAGAGCAGTCGGACTACTGCACGAACGACTGCTCGAGAACGCGGACCATCAGGTCGCCATCGGGGTGGCGGAATGCAACCGAGAGCGAATCGTCGGTTTGCACCGGACCACAGTAGGAGGCGGTTTCAATGTTGGATTCCGGCACCGTCATCTCGCACGGCCGCGGCAGAGCACTTTTGATGGTGCCGGCGATCATATTGGCAATTTCTTTTGTGGCATCCAGGGCATCGGCCTCAACCACTTCCTCGGGGGGCTGCATGAGCATGGCCGCGGTGGCGGTAACGGCCAGCTTATCGGTGAGCCGGACCTCAATGCGTCCGGTCCAAACGCCGCTCAGCCGGACGCTGGCGCAAAGGTGGCCAGCTTCCACACAGAAATCCTGTGCTACGGGCAGATGGTCCAAATGCATGGCGAGCATCTGTTCCCAGAACTGTGCATTGGCTTTGATGACAGACGCTTCGTCAATTTGGGCGTGCATGGGGCCTCCATCGCCGGCCCTTGGGCGACCGGGTTACTTTTTCCTTATCGGCATTTTGGGGATTGTGTTAACTCTTGCTGAGAATTGAGCGTATTTTTTTGGTGTTTCGAAGGTCATTAAGTGCGTCTTAATATGGGTGAGGTCGTAAAGTGCTTTTTGGGTGATATGGATCACCTGAAGACGTGCTGGCCGGCACATCCGCGGTCTGCACTTGGTGGCAACCTACTGGCCTATGGCGGTTCCCCGGCATCTTCCGCCATTTTTTGAGCACGATCAACAGCAGGAGCCAGGCATGCCGGGAGAAGCTCAGATGAGGCGTATTTATGCCGGAATCTCTGCCAGTTCGATGGTCCGAACCTGGAGTGCTCCTTGTTGCGACGGATTTGAGCGACCTTGACCGCTTGATGCCGCACGCGCTGGAACAGGCCGCAGTCAGCCAGGCGCATCTTATTCTTTTACATGTAATTACGGTGGATGCGGCGGTTTTGCTCGATGAGCTTGGGCTGGCTGTTTACGATGCCCAGGAGGCAATCAGCCTGGCGGAACAGGTTCTGAGACCCTGGTGCGAGGTGGCTGCGGCGCGTGGTTTGGAGTGCGCGGCCGTGGTGCGTGAAGGCGACCCGGCACAGCAGATTCGCGAGGCTGTGCAGGCGTTTTCCGCCGACAGAGTTTTGATTGGCACCCGGAATCCAAGCAAGCGCCGCAAGTTGGAGTTGGGTTCCGTGGCTGAGCAAGTGCTGCGTTCGGTCCATACCCCGGTCATTACCGTGGGTCCAGAGGCTCATCTCCAGGAGGAAGCAGGAGATAGACCACCCGTTATCCTGCATGCCACCACATTTGGAGAGACCTCCCGTCCGGGCGCAGCGCTTGCTTGCCAGATAGCGGCCCAGTGGGGCGGCCGTCTGGTTCTGCTGCATGTGGCGCCGCACGTGGACGAGATGCGGCGCAAAGGCCAGCGTGTGGGGCTGGACTCAGAAGCCATGCGGGAATTGAAACGACTCAGCCATGAGACGGCCGCAGCCGGGTGTGAGGGGCTGCAGATTGAGCCACGGCTAGTACATGGCAACCGCTTAATCGAGATTTTGGCCACGGCGGCCGAATGCCAGGCCAGCCTGATTGTGCTGGGGATCGAAGGCGAGCGAGTCTTCGACAACCTGACGCGCGAGCGCGCGATTCTTCAGGTCCTGGCACATGCACGGTGCCCGGTGATGATCCTGCGCAGCCCCTGCGCCATCACTACGGAGGCGCCAGTGTCGGCCGCCGCGGCCGGGAGGGGGTAGCGCGCGCTATCCTCCCTCGATCACTCATCTTTCTGGATTACGCTGGCTGGTCCTCTGCCGCGTTGCTTGTTTTCCTGTCCAGCCGCTCCCGCAGCTTGAGGAAGGGGCGTTCCACCGTTCCGTGGAGCACGGCTGCCACTGCCACGCACGCCACAGCATAAACCGCCAGCCAGGGTAACCAACCCCGGTTCGCCAGTCCAGGAAACCAAGCATCTACCAGGTGCATCAGCGCCTTGTGCGTCAGGTAGAGCGTATAGGCCAGCGTGGCGCAGAGTTCCGCCCCTGGAATCCGGTAGCACAGCAAACTATTCTCGCTCAGCGCCGATGCCACCAGACAGGCTAGCCCGCCGGAAAGCAGCGGATAACCGCAAATCACGCTCACTGCCGATGCTCCGGTAAATACCGGAAGGCGGCCATGATAAAGCACGAGCGCTGCTGCGGTCAGCACCACTCCCAACGCGCAGCTCAGGTGGCCGCGCCGTACCATCCAGCTCCACCATTGCGGCCGGAAACTGCGCACCGCCGCCAGCGCGACCCCTGCCAGCAAGCCATCCAAGCGGGAATAGGAGGGATAGTAAAGCCGTTCCATGTAGATCAACCCAAAACCTTCTCCACGAACGGCCAGCGGATGCAGCAGGTGCACAAAAAAGTAGCCTCGCAGTGCCATGCCCGCAACAACCACTATAGTAAAAACCGCCATGGTCCGGCGTGACGACGGCCGGCGCATGAGCGCCAGCACGATCAGCGGCAGCAGTAGATAAAAATGTTCCTCGACGCACAGCGACCAAACGTGTGAAAAGCCCTGGTAGCGTGCAAAATCCACAACCAGATTGAAGGTGAAGGTCAGGTACTGCCAGGCTGGCGCAAGCCTCGCTGCCTCAGGCCATCCCGGAACAAAATAATAAAGCGCCAGCACGGCCAGATAGGCAGGGAGAATCCGCAGCAGGCGATTGCGATAGAAACGCCACAGTGAAGGCTCACGCCCCTCTGCGTACGGGCGGAAAAGCTGCGCTGCAATCAGGTAGCCGCTCAGCACGAAGAACAGGTCCACGCCCATCCACCCCGCCCGGGCAATAGGCTCCAGGAACGCGGGTACCGTTAGCCAGTGAAAAGCCCACAGATGATAGGCAATGACCGCCACAATGGCGAGCGAACGCAGCGTATCCAAGCCAGGCGCGCGCGATGCAGTTTTCGGCACGGGGTTAGCTCCGGGAATCCTGTCCACCATAGTCGAAAGGAAACACCGAAACAAGAGCCGCTAGCGCGGCCCGCTGTTCTGCTGCAAAAAAACGGGGATCTCTAAAGGGATTGAAGACTACGCCGTCAAGCGTTCCAGTTGCTCGGGGCGAACGATGGTCAGGCTGGTGCCCTTGATGGTGATCCACTGATCGCGGCGGAACTGGTTGAGCAAGCGGGTGACGGTTTCGCGCGAAGTGCCGGCCATGTTGGCGATTTCTTCGTGAGTCAGCGCCATGGTGAAGCGCAACTCAGGCTTGCCGTTGGCGGCCGAGCGTCCCCAATCGAGCAGCAGGCGGGCCAGACGGCCGGCTGCGGAGCCGGACAGAGCCAGACGCTTGGCGTCGTGGAAGACGGTCAGGTATTCACCGGAGAGCGACTGCGCAGCGTGCATGGAAGCAATGCCGTGGCGGCCCAGGAACTCGACAAATTCCTGCTTGCGTACCGTTTTGACCTGACAAGGCTCAATAGCCTCGGCGGTCACCTCATGGGGTACGTTGGCCAGAACGGCGGAAAGTCCCATCACGTCACCGGGGCCGGCAATTTTGAGAATCATGGTTTTGCCGTCGCGGGAGGTAGAAGAAATCTTGACCTGGCCGTAGCAAATGACGAAGACGTTGCGCGCCGGGTCTCCTTCGGAGAACAATTTAGCTCCCCGCGCGTGGCTCATCATGATGCCGATCTGGTCGTAATCGCGTAGAGCATCGGGCGTGAGATTGCAGAACATACGCAGGTGGCGATGCTCGCAATTCAAGCAATCTTCCGGGGGGTGATGGGAATGGGCTGTGGCCATACAGGGATCTACTGGTCAATTTGAAGTATAGCGCACAAAACTGAGTGTCAAGACAGGGATTTTCCCCATGGTTTCCATAGTGGGCCTCAGGGGCCAACCGAGGGGGAGAAACCAGGGTGGAAGTCGAGTTGTTGAGCCGCGGCTTAGACGCCAGCGGAGCGGCGGGTACGCACGATCCGGTTCAGACAGCAAACCAGGTAGGCGCGGGAGACTTCGCGGGCCAATTCTTCCAGGAGCCGCATGCGGAGTGGAGGGTAGGAGTCGAAGGTCCGCTGCAACCCCTCGATGGGCAAAAGCAGCATGGAACCAGGAGTTTGCGCGGTGAGCGAGTAGGTGTGGCGGCCATCGCCGAGGGCGGCTGCCAACTCGACAAGATCGCCCGGGTGGGCGGAGGCCAGATTGAGACGGGTTTGCATCCGCTGGGCCCTGCGGGAAAAGCTGCCGCTGACGACAACGTAGAGACCGCGGCAAGGATCCTGCTGCTCGAAGACAGCGTCTCCGGCATCGAACTCGATGGACTGAGCCGCGCCGTTGAGCAGGTTACCGGTTTCCGGAGGGCATTCCAGCAACTCAGCCAGAGGGCGAGCTGCTACGGCGTCCAGACGCTCGGATCTTGCTTCGAACTGCATGGTTTGCGCTCCCTTTTGTTTCAAACCGTGGCCGGTCCTGCGGCTTACCCCGGAGAGGGAAGGCCTGCTGGCCGGTTTCGGGCATGCTGCCAAGTTGCCGGCTCGCGCCGGACTTTTCCGCGTGAACATCGGATGAGTCGCCTCCTTGCTGGCAGCATCTGGAAGACGAAAAAGAAAAAACGCAGGAGCAACCCGATTTCCTGCCTTTTCATGGTCTGCGCGTTCCATTGTGCAGACGGCATAGGAAACCATGTTGCGAACCGGGCGGCGTCTAGCGCGCCGCCTCGGCAAAACGGAATCAGTTCAGGAGCCGAGTCTGCTCCTAAACCCCTGTGGCAAGCCCCGGCGGTACGCACAAAACCGGAACGCGCGAGCTGGCTAGCAAATGGAAGGCTGTGCCATGCGGTCCGGGCGTTTCGCTGGCCCGTTTAACCCCCGCGACCAGGATGCAGGGGTGGTACTGAGCGATGGCTTCAGCAATAGCCTCAGCCGGTGCTCCTTTTTTGGCTATACAGTGAACCGTAAGACCGGCGGATGATTCTATGCCGTAATCCGCTGCCGTGGTTGCGCAGGGATCCGGCTGGGTTGTGCTGATCGCATGCACGAGCAGCAAAGGGCGGTTGAAGGTGCGGGCCAGGGAGATGGCGTCGGCCACCGCTTCGGCGGTGGCGTTGTTGGATTCCATGGCCAGCATCACGGGGCCGCCGGGTGTGGGGCGGAAGGGGCCAGCATTCCAATCGGCCGCTACGGCCATTACCGAGCAGGAAGACATGCGAACCAGTTGTTCTGCGATCGCGCCCACCACGACCGGTCCTGCGCCCTCATGTCCCTTGGTCCCGATAACAATCAGTCCGGCCTCATACTGGCGGGCCACGTCGACTAGCATCTGGGCTACGGCTCCCTGGCGGACTTCGGAATGGCTGGGAATGCCTTCCCGCAGAAGGGAACTGGTCATACGCTCCAAGGCTGCACGTGCTTCCCCTGGCAGTGTGTCCAGAATGTTGGCGGGAAGCCCGCCGACGGCCGCGTACTCCATGGGGTCCGTACCGTGCGCCAAAACAATGCGGGCCTGGTAATGTGCTGCGATCTTGCGTGCATACTCCAAGGCCGCTTCCGACTGGCCATGGAGATCCGTGGCCACCACGATGGTCTTCAAGCCGGTTGCGAAACTCATTGATCCTCCATTGCACCCACGAGGAGTCTACATGCGCAAGGGAAGCCCTTGGGACATTCCCATAGGATTCCGAGTCTGCTCCCCATCAAAATCCGCGGGCTGTGACATTAGCCACCCCGGGCTGTGACTCTGGTCACAAGGTGGGACAAGGGGATGAATCCCGTCCATGCGCGAGGAAGAGCGACAACTACGACCCGGGCCGAGGAAAGGATTGCATGTGTAACAAAAAATAAAAGTTAGAAAAAGATGACAGGAAGAAAACTCCTGCTGCTGGCGTCTTGCAGTGTGATCGAAGAAAATGTGTGGTTGGGTGCGCGGAGGCGAGAAATTTGCGCGCCAGAGAGAGGAAATCGGATGCAGTTGAAGCGCAGGATCGCGTTTTTTTGTCTTGGAGGGGTGTTGACGGCATGGCCGGGGATGCTGGCGGCCGGACAAAGCGGTGTGTCGCGCTTTGTGGATCCGATGCTGGGCGTAGCCGGGGGCGGCAATGTTTTTCCGGGGCCGGTGGTGCCGTTTGGCATGATCAAGCCTGGGCCGGATATGACCTGGGGCGAACGCGACTATAACGCCGGATGGAACGATCAGGGCGTGATCCGCGGGTTCTCGCAACTGCATGTGAGCGGCACGGGCGGCGGAGCCAAGTACGGCAACATTCTGATCCAGCCCACGAGCGGGCAGGCTGCTCCGTTTGACGCGGCCAGCGAGCGGGCCGATGAGCATGCCGCTGCCGGACTCTATGCGGTGAAGCTGGCGCGCTGGAATGTGGGCGTGGAAATTACGGCGGCCAGGCGGTCGGCGCTGTACCGCTTCAGCTATCCAGCCGGCCAGCAGGCGAATGTGCTGGTGAATGTGTCGGCGCTGCTGCGCTCCGGCTTCAGAACGGGGGAGACGCAGGCGCTGGTGGGTTCGCGGGTGGAGGTGATATCACCCACCGAGTTGGCAGGTTCCACCACGGTGAAGGGCGGATGGAACAAGCAGATTGCGCCCTACACGGTGTATTTTGCCGCGTTGCTGGATACGCCCGCGCACGAGTCTGGCGTGTGGCAGGGATTCAAACGCGAGATGAGCGGCAAGCGGGCAGAGGGCGGTGTGAATCAACCGGTGGGCGCGTGGATGAGCTTTGGTACGACGCTGACGCATCCGGTGCAGATGAAGCTGGCGATTTCATTCATCAGTGTGGAGCAGGCGCGCAAGTCGCTGGCGGAGGAGATTCCCGATTTTGATTTTGCCGCCGTGCGTGCACGCAACCAGAAGGCATGGGACGAGGCGCTGGGCAAGATCGAGATCGAGGGCGCGACGGAGGAAGAGAAGCAGATTTTCTATACCGCGCTCTACCACACCATGCTGATGCCGGTAGACCGGACAGGCGAGAATCCGTTGTGGCAATCGAAGGAGCCGTACTACGACGATTTCTATGCCATCTGGGATACCTTCCGCTCCTCGTCCCCGCTGTTGACGCTGATGGCGCCAGAGCGGGAGGCGGCGATTGTGCGTTCGCTGATCGACATCTACCGTCATGATGGCTATTTGCCCGATGCACGCGCGGGCAACGTGAATGGGCGAACGCAGGGCGGATCGAATGCTGAGTTTCTGCTGACCGATGCCTACCTGAAAGGCCTGAAAGGGATCGACTGGCAGGCGGCGCTGGAGGCGGAGCTGAAGGATGCCGAGGTGGCTCCGGCAGACCACTTCAAGGAAGGCCGCGGCGGGCTGGAGGATTGGAAGACGCTGGGCTATGTGACCCTGGAAGGCTCGGACCGCCCGGCCAGCGTGCATATGGAATACGCGGCGAACGATTACGAGATTGCACTGCTGGCGCGTGGGTTGGGCAAGACAGACCTCTACAAGAAATATCTGCAGCGCAGCGGCAACTGGCGGAATTTGTGGGATAAGGATTTTGCCGATGGAGGATTCAACGGCTTTATCCGCTCGCGGCATCGCGATGGTAGCTGGCTGACGCCGTTTACGGCCATGGACTTCTGCACCTGGGGCGGGCCAACGTTCTACGAGGGCAACTCATGGACTTACTCGCTGTTTGTGCCGCAGGACGTGGCGGGGCTGATTCAGCAGGCAGGCGGTACGGAGACTTTTCTTCGCCGCTTGGATGCTTTCTTCGATGTTCCGCACTGCTACGACGTAGGCAACGAACCGGGCTTTCTGGCGCCTTACCTCTACATCTGGGCGGGACGGCCCGACAAGACGGCGGAGCGGGTGCGCGAGATTCTGGCGCGCAGCTTCCGCGCCGGGCAGAAAGGTCTGCCGGGCAACGACGATTCAGGCGCGATGTCGAGCTGGTATGCGTTTGGGCGAATGGGCTTTTTCCCCAATGCGGGCCAGGATGTGTACTTGATCGGGAGCCCCGCTTACCGGAAGAGCACGCTGCATCTGGCCGAGGGGAAGACATTCACGATTGAGGCCGAGGGGCTGACGGACAAGGCCATCTACGTGGTGCGTGCGAAGCTGAATGGCAAGCCTCTGGACCGGGCCTGGCTGCGTCATAAAGAGATTGTGAGCGGCGGACGGCTGGTGTTGACCATGGCGGACAAGCCGGCGGAGTGGGGACGGAAGAATCCTCCACCGTCGTCCTCGGCGGAGAAAGAGTAGCGCGCAAGCAACAAGCAACCCCAGTCGCAAAGTGGCTCATGCGGCTGGGGTTTTGTTGTGTGCGAGCAAAGGTTTGTCTGCAGGAGACGGGGCAGGAGGGGCGGAGGAAGTCCTTGGAGGAAGCGCTTTACCTGGTGGGCAGGGAAAAATCTTGGAGCGTAAGTGAATGATTCTCTTAGGCTAGCTTCTATCTTGCGCGGGATAAACGATTTAGCCTATCTGTACAGTTCTCCGGCCGCTGCGCTAACCTTGCGGCGTATGAAAAAGCACAGTCTACATCCAATTGAAGTTCTTTCTGCCTCCGTTCTCGCCGCAGTGCTGGCGCTTGTACCCGGAATTACCCTGGCGCAGGCCCCCCAACCCGACTCGCCGGCGATTGAAGCCAAGGCTCGCGAGTTGCTCTCCAAGCTCACTCTGGAAGAGAAGGTCAAGCTGATTGGCGGTGTGGACAGCATGTTTACCAACGCTGTGCCGTCCATCAATCTTCCGCGTTTCAAGATGTCGGACGCGTCGGTGGGCGTGCGCACCTGGGGGCCGGCGACGGCCTATGCGGGTGGCGTGGCCCTGGCGGCTACGTGGGATCCGCAGTTTGCTCGCGAGTTGGGCGTGAGCCTGGGCCATGATTCGCGTGCGCGGGGCGTGAACTTCCTGCTGGGGCCGGGCGTGAACATTGCTCGCGCGTCAGTGGCGGGGCGCAATTTCGAGTACCTGTCGGAAGACCCGTATTTGAATTCGATTCTGGTGGTGCCATGGATTGAGGGCGTGCAGTCGACCGGCGTGATTGCGACGGTAAAGCACTATGCCTTGAACAATCAGGAATTCAATCGCCACAACGCCAGCGCCGATGTGGATGAGCGCACCATGCGTGAACTCTATCTGCCAGCCTTTGAGGCGGCGGTGGTCAAGGGGCAGGTGGATTCAGTGATGAATTCCTACAACCTGATCAACGGCGTGCACGCAACGCAGAATGAGTTTCTGAACTTGAAGGTGCTGAAGGGCGAGTGGGGCTTCAAGGGCGTACTGATGAGTGATTGGGACGCCACCTACGACGGTGTGGCAGCGGCCAACAACGGACTGGATCTGGAGATGCCGAGTCCACGCTTCATGAATGCAGCCACGCTGATTCCGGCGGTCAAGGCTGGCAAGGTGAAGGAAGCGGTGATCGACGACAAGGTGCTGCGCCTTTTGCGGACGGAGTTGCGGTACGGCTTTACGGAGCGTCCGCAGTTCGATCCCGCGGTATCGACGTATTCGGTGGCCGCACGCGCCGTGGCGATGAAGGGCGCGTTGGAAAGCATTACGCTACTCAAGAACGAAGGGAAGCTTCTGCCGCTCGACGCCGCGAAGATCAAGACAATCGCCGTGATCGGTCCAGATGCGTTTCCGGCGATGCCCGGTGGTGGCGGATCGAGTGAAGCCAGTCCTTTCCAGGCCACATCCGTGCTGACGGGCATTGCGAATTTTGCGGGGCCCGATGTGCACGTGCTCTATGCGCGCGGCTTGCCGGACATGAACGACGTTTTTCGCAAGATGCACTGGCAGGGTGAAATCAAGGTGGCCACCTATCCGAGCCGTAATTTCACGGGCACGGCCACAACCAGCACACGCCACAACATTGCCGATTTCAAGCCGAATCAGTGGGAGCCCGAGGATCCGAATCAGCGTTCCGTACGCTATACGGCGGCTTTCATGGCGGAGAAGGCGGGCAAGTATTTGCTGATTGCAGCCGGTGCGGGAGAGGATGCTTTCACCATCCGCATCAATGGCAAGGAACAGTTGAAGCAGGTGCATGCCGAGGGGCAGGTTCCGCGCTACACCACCATTGAATTGCAGGGTGGTCAGACGGTTACCGTTGAAGCTGACTACATTCCCCGCGCCGCTGGATCGCGCTTTGGCCTTGGTCTGGTTTACGAGCCGGAGATGATCTCAGAGGAAGCAAAGCAGTACGCGAAGCTGGCCGATATGGTGGTGCTTTCGCTGGGCTTCGATACGCATTCCGAGGGCGAAGGACATGATCGCACCTTCACGCTGCCCTGGGGACAAGATGCGCTGGCAGAGGCCGTGTTGGCGGCCAATCCACACACCATAGTGACTCTGACCGCCGGGGGCGCGGTGGATATGCGTCGCTGGCTGGAAAAGACGCCGGCCCTTGTTCACCTCTACTATCCGGGCCAGGAAGGTGGCGCCGCGCTGGCGGAGATTCTCTTTGGCAAGCACAATCCCGAGGGTAAGCTGCCGGTGAGCATGGAGCAGGCGTGGGAGGATAGTCCCGCGGCGGTTTGGTACTACGGCAAGCCGGGTACTGAAACCAAGCTGCACGTTGAAGAAGTTGGCAAGAAGCCGGTGGATCTGAACACGGAGCACACGCCTTATGGCGACAAGCTGATGGTGGGCTATCGCTACTGGACCACCATGGGCAAGCATCCGCTCTATCCGTTTGGTTTTGGCTTGAGCTATACCACGTTCAACTTTGCCAATCTGCAGGTGGCCGCGAAGGCCAAGGCAGGCAGCGAGGTTGAGGTGAGCTTTGATGTGACCAACTCAGGTGCGGTGGCCGGCGCGGAAGTGGCTCAGCTCTACGTGAGCGATCCCTCTGCCAAGGTTGAACGGCCGGAGCGCGAACTGAAGGGCTTTGCCAAGGTGAATCTGGCTGCGGGCGAAACCAAGCATGTGACGCTCAAGCTGGATGCGCGCGCCTTTAGCTACTGGAGCGAGGCGAAGAAGGGCTGGACCATCGACCCCGGCAAGTTTGTGGTGCACGTGGGCAACTCGGTGGAGAACACGCCGCTGACGGCGGATCTAACGCTGGAGTAATTCAGACCCTAGCGATTGCAGCACCATCAGGGCCCTGCTTCGGCGGGGCCTTGGTGCGTCTGCGGCTGACTGCGACAGAGCGTTGCTCTGCCGGATATCATCGAGCCATGAAACGAGTTCTGCTTTCCTGGAGTAGCGGAAAAGACAGCGCATGGGCGCTGCATGTGTTGCGTCAAGATCCGAATGTGGAAGTCTGCGGCCTGCTGACAACTTTGAACGAGCACTATGATCGCGTGGCAATGCATGGGGTGCGGCGCGAGGTGCTGGAGGCGCAGGCGCAAGCGGCGGGATTGCCGCTGATGGCGGTGCCGTTGCCGTGGCCTTGCACAAAACGAAATCTATGAGGCGCGCATGGCAGAGGCTTGTCGCCGGGCCGTTGCAGAGGGCATCGATGCGATTGCCTTTGGCGATCTGTTTCTGGAGGATGTGCGGGCGTATCGCGTGGAGCGGCTGGCAGGCACTGGATTGGAGCCGCTGTTTCCGCTGTGGGGTCTGCCGACTGCGGAGTTGGCGCGCACCATGATCGCAGGAGGATTGCGCGCGCGGGTGTCCTGTGTGGACACGCGGCAAGTGCCCGCCGCGCTGGCCGGGCGGGAGTTCGATCAGGCGCTGCTGGCAGAGTTGCCGCCCACGGCCGATCCTTGCGCGGAGCGTGGCGAGTTCCACAGTTGTGCCTGGGCGGGGCCGATGTTTCAAGCGCCGCTCGATCTCGAAGTGGGTGAGATCGTGGATCGCGAAGGATTTGTGTTTGCGGATCTGAAATTGCGCGCCTGATTGTCGCGCACGGAAAACACGACCGCACATGCGAGCAGAAAACAAAACACAAAAGGGCGCCTGATGAAGGCGCCCTTTAGCTATGTCCAGCAGGCGGTTTAGCGCAGAGTTTTCAGCGCGGGATAGACCTTGCGCCAGTTTGCGTAAGCGGTTTTGTAAGCGGCCAGGTCGGCAGGTGCGGGTTCGATGCGCTCGGCAACCTGAATAGCCGCGGAGCACGCCTGGTTCAAGTCTGCCCAGTGGCCCGCGCCCACGCCGGCCATCAGCGCGCACCCGAATGCTCCGCCTTCTTCGGCGGTGAGCACCTCAACGGCGTGGCCGTAGATGCCGGCCTGAATTTTGCGCCACAGGCTGCCGCGCGCGCCGCCGCCGCCCAGACGAATGCCGGTGACGGGAATGCCCAACTCGGCAAAGAGCGTGAACGTGTCCTGCAGGGAGTAGGCCACGCCTTCTTGTACCGCACGGACAAAATGCGCGGCGGTGTGGTTGACGCCAATGCCGGTGAAGGCGGCGCGAACCTCGGGATCAAGGTGAGGCGTGCGTTCGCCCAGCAGGTAAGGAGCCCACTGCAGGCCGTCGCTGCCCGCTGGAATCTTGGCCGCGCCCTGGTTCAGCGCATCGTAGTTCTGGCCCGCAAAGAAAGTATTGCGCAGCCAGTTGAGGCTGAGGCCGGCCGATTGCGTTACACCCATCACGTGCCAGAGACCGGGGACCGCGTGGCAGAAGGTGTGCAGACGGCCCTTGGGGTCCTTGGTGGGTTGAGCGGTGGCAGCAAAGACCACGCCCGAGGTTCCGATGGTAGCCGAAACAGATCCCGGCTGCAGAATGCCCATGCCGACCGCGCCCGCGCTCTGATCGCCTGCGCCAGCGGCAACCGGTGTCCCTGCCTTGAGGCCGGTAAGTCCGGCAGCCTGGTCGGTGATGCGAGCGCAGATTTCAGGCGACTCGTAGACCTTGGGCAGCCAGTTGGTGTGGACCCCGGCGGCTTCGGCAACTTCCTGCGACCAGCGGCGGTTGGTCACGTCCAGCAGCAGGGTGCCGGAGGCTTCCTGCACGTCGATGGCGAATTCGCCGGTAAGGCGGTAGCGGACGTAATCCTTGGGGCAGAGGATGTGGGCCACGCGAGCAAAGATCTCGGGCTCGTGGGTGCGGGTCCACAGGAGCTTGGTGACGGTGAAATTGGGCAGGGCGGGATTGCAGGTGAGCTCGATCAGCTTCTCGTAGCCGATTTGGCTGGTGAGCCAGTCGCACTCGGGCTGGGTGCGGGTATCGCACCAGATCATGGCCGGGCGTAGCACCTGGCCTGCCGCGTCGAGCAGCACACAGCCATGCATCTGTCCGGTGAGGGCGAGAGCGGCGACAGGTTGCCGGGGCTCAGGAGCAGCGTCCAGCGCCCCGCGGATGGCCTGTCGCGCAGCGCGCCACCAGTCTTCGGGGTCCTGTTCCGCCCAACCGGGGCGCTGAGCCCGGAAAGGGGCGTGTTCGCTCGATGCTGAACTGATCAGTTTGCCGTTGCCATCGACGATGACGGCGCGTGTTCCGCCCGTCCCCACATCCATGCCGAGAAACCACATTGCGATTGTGCTCCTTGCCTAAATCGGTTTTCTACCGCGCTGGCAGGATAGCAGGAAGGGCGCAGAGCAGGGAATAGGGAAGCCGCGCCCAGGCGGGAAACCGGGAACAGTAGGGGATGGGGATGCGTTGGGGGGGCTGCCATTATCTTTATTTCCGGCGCGAGGAAGCTAGTTCCATTTTAGTAACGGGGTAATTTCAGGACCGTATTTCTGTACCAATGTGCTCCAGTGAGGCGCATGTCTCTAAAGATTAGGTTTGCGAGGCCGAAGGGATACGAAGTACAGGAGAAGTGTCGGTGCTCTGGGGGCCAGCTCGTAACCCGTTCATCCCCGGTGTTGCTTGAAAGGCACGCCACATAGCAGAAGAGTGCGCAAGGCTGCTCTTGAGTTTGAAATTGGCGTAGGGATGGAGAAGAAAGATGTTTACATCGCTGGGAAATATGAAGTTGGCGCGCAAGTTCGGCATCGGATTTGCGTCGGTATGTGCACTGTGCGTGATCTTGGGCGTATCCGCATTGATTGGATTCGTCCGGATTAACAGCGAGGTAAGCGATCTTGTGGCCAACGGCATTCCCTCGCTGAAGGCTCTGGGAGACATCCGCTATGCGATTGCATCGATTCGTCGCGGCGATGCTCTGGCGGCGTCGTGTGCCGATGCAGCTTGCGTGGACACCTACCGCAAGCGGCGCGAGCAATTTTTGAAGCAGTACAACGATGCCGTGGCGGACTATGAGCCGTTGGTCTCCTATCCGGGGGAGAAGGAGCTGTTTGACAGCTTCCGGAAGGGGATGGCGACCTACATGGACGGCAGCCTGCAGCTTTTTCCGCTGCTGGATGCGGGCAAGCACGATGACGCGGTGAAGGTGCTGAACGACAAGGCTCTTCGTACGGCGTATCAGGCGGCTTCCGACTCTGCTGAGCAAGCGATGACGCTGAACATGAAGTTTGGCAACGAGCATGGGAACAGCGTGATCAAGATGACTCGTTGGCAGGTGTGGATGGCCGGGGTGTTGATGGTCGTGTCCATCGTGCTGTGCGTGGTGGTGGGCATGTTCATCACCCGGCTGATTGTTCCTCCGCTGGAGAAGGTGACGACGGCGCTGGAACGCATCGCGGCCAAGGATCTGACCGTGGCGGTGGAGGAGACGGGCAGCGACGAAGTGGGCCGTCTGGCGGTGGCGTTGAATGAGACGGCGAGCGAGATGCGCGCCATGCTGACCAATGTGGCCAGGGCCGCGGAAACGCTATCGAGCGCGGCGGAAGAGTTGAGCGTACGTTCGACCCAGACCAGCGGCAATACCCAGACCCAGACCTCGAAGATCAACCAGATTGCGGCCGCGGTGCAGGAGATGACGGCGACCATTGGCGAGATCAGCTCGAATGCAGGAATGGCGTCTTCGGCCAGCCGGAAGTCCGCGCTGACGGCCAACGAGGGCGGCACGGTGATGAAGCGGACATCGCACACCATGGAGCAGATTGCCAGCACTGCGGGGACAGTCACCGAGCGGATGAGCCTTTTGACGGCGCGCTCGGAAGAGATTGGCAAGGTGGTGAATGTGATTCAGGAGATCAGCGAGCAGACCAACCTGCTGGCTCTGAACGCCGCCATTGAAGCTGCCCGCGCCGGTGAGCATGGTCGTGGATTTGCCGTGGTGGCTGGTGAAGTCCGCCGCCTGGCAGAGCGCACCAAGGGCGCAACGGAAGAGATTGCCGGGACCATTCGGAGCATTCAGGAAGAGACGCGCGCCACGGCCGATGTGATGGCGGAAAGCGGCACGGCGGTGCAGAGCGGATTGGTGGAAACCGGCCAGGCAAGTTCCAGCCTGGAGGCGATCATCAGCTCGTCGCAGGAAGTGGAGCACATGATCGACCTGATTGCCACGGCCGCTACGGAGCAGACGGCGGCATCGAGCGAGATCTCAGAGAATGCGGCGCATATTTCGCAGATTGCCGGCGAGAATACGCGCGCTACCGAGGAAATGGCCGAGGCTTGCCAGAACCTGAGCGCATTGGCGACCGAACTGGATGGCATGATTCGCCAGTTCCACCTGGACGACGACCTGCAGCGGAGCATGCATTCTTCCGGCGCCAGACGGCGTGGTTAAAGCAAAATCCGGATAAACAGCCAAGGACCTGTTGTCAGGGAGCAGATGCTCCATCCTGACAGCAGGTCCTTTGTTTTGCGTCGAACGGTTGATTGCGGCGTCAGGGGAGGCGTGCTGCTTCAGCCACCGGATCCCAATTGTCGGAGCCGCGCAGGAAGGTGCGGGGCGCCAGTTGCTGGACGTCGCTCGTGCCAAGACGGCGCACCCAGGTTGGGCGTTGAGCAAGCGCGGCGCCGGGGCCGGTGTTGCCGGCTTCGCCGTAGTCCACGGTCTGCTGATTGGCAGCGATGCCGCGATCATTCCATCCTGTCGCGCTGAGTTGTGCGGGCAACTCCGTGTGCAGGAAAAACGTGCGCGAGTAGGCGCGCCAGGGATCACCCAGGCCGACGGCCCAATCGCCTCCCACGGTCACGCGGCTGTTCAAGAAGACATAGCCGGTGGTTTGCTCCGGGCTGGTGCGGGAATGCGATGCGATGACGCCGGCGCCATTGGAGTGAATTTCGCTGCGTTCAAAAACGGCCGTCGCGTTGCCGAAGATGAAGTGGATGTTGCCGCTGATGAAGGTGTCAACGTAGTATTGGCGGCCCCAATCGGCGAAGAGCGTGTGTTGGTAACCAAGGATGCGGCAGTGCTTGAGGATGGCGCGATCCGAGCGTAGCGCGAGGGCGACGGCGGGCTGACCGGGGCCTGCGGTGTTCTCGATGGTCAGATTCACCGCGGCAAAGTCATTGCCGTTGACTTCGACGGTCTGGCTGACGAAGGTGCCGCCGGCCGAGGCTGCGGTGAGATTGCCGGTGAGGACCACATCCTCCGGCCGCGCGCCCATGCCGACCAGAACGATGCCGGGATGATTCTGGGTAACGACGACACGCTCGGGATAGATGCCCGGAGCAATCTCCAGGAAGACGCGACCGCCGGAACCGGGCTTGGGGAAGGGATGGTGATCGAGCGCCATCTGGATGGTGGGAAACTCGGTGGTTCCCTCCATGCCGGTCTTCACGCTGTGAGAAACGCGTACATGCACGTCGGCCGGGTTTGCCCCGGCCGATTGCGCTGCGCAGATTGTGCTGGTAAGGGTAAGGGCTACGACTGCAAGAGTTGCCCATGGTGCATGGATCATGGCCGTTCTGGCTCCAACTAGCGGTGGACGATGAGAGTTTTCTTGGTGGTCTTCAGCGTGAAGGCGTCGGCCGGCAGAGGCTGATTGACCTTGATGTTGAAGTAGACCGCGACGCGATACTGGCCAGGGCCCTGATCGAAGACCTGCTTCAGGCTCACGCCGGTTTCGGGGTCCACCCAGATCTCAACACTGGGAAAGTTTTTGCGGACATTGGGGTCTTTGGCGATGAGCTTCAGGTGCTCGGTCTTTTTGTCGGTCAGAACCTCGGAGCCGAGGTAGGTGATCTCCCACTTTTGCTCCAGATCCTTGCCGCTGGCGCCGAAGCCGAGCATGAGCCAGCTCTCGTACTGGCTGGCTTTGGAGAGGATCGTCACCTGATCGATGAGCGGCTCGTACAGTTTGATGGCTCCGCCCGAGTAGACGTACATCTTGGGAGCTTTTTTGCCATTCTGCTCGTGAATGTGGGCCGCCATCTGGAAGGCTGTGCCTTTGCGCTCGTAATAGACCACGCCCTTTTGGCGGTCAGTATCCGGCACAGGCTCAGTGGTGATGGTTTTGAACTCGAACTCAGCAGCGGTGGTATGGAAGTTGGCTGCAGCGGCATCCAGCTTGCGCAGCACCTGTTCCTTGTTATCCGCACCAAAGGCTGCCTGCATGGGCAGCAAAGCCAACGCCATGGCGCCAGCCAAAATCAGTTTTTTTCTAGTTTGCATAGTGTTTCCTGTTCTCTTGGATGCGCCATGCTCTTTCGCCGTGTCAGAAATCGCGCTGTAAAGCTTGGCAAGGTACCTACCAAGCAAATACGAATTCAGGATTTCCAGGGTTCCATCGGAGCTTGCAGGCAGCTATGTTGCGGCGTGTCCCGGACCGAAAGACCCCATCAC
>Ga0207834_1000179_pt1 | contig 22731 bp, 15 predicted proteins | sample LuqExpMetagenom5_FD_187763 | JGI IMG/M metagenome (GOLD analysis project Ga0207834, IMG submission 187763) | Tropical forest soil microbial communities from Luquillo Experimental Forest, Puerto Rico - Sample 5 (SPAdes) | ecosystem: Environmental > Terrestrial > Soil > Tropical forest ...
ATTATTTGTATTCACTTACCTGCCGTTCTTTAAAATGTTCCAATTCAGCTATATAATATGAAATATACCGGTCCGAGAGAATTCGTCGGACTGAATAATTACGCTGAAATATTCAAGGATAAGGAAGTCATCAGCTCATTGGCATTGACTTTTTACTATATGATCGGTTCCTTTATACAGCTTGCATTGGCTTTGTATTTTGCTACGCTCCTCAGCTTTAAGACTAGATTTGGAGGAGTATTTAAGGGTACATTATTTTTCCCTTACCTAGTAAGCGGTATCGCAGTGGGTTTTATTTTTAAATTCTTCTATACCAGGGGCTTCGTACTTGATTCGTTACTGACCTGGCTGGGCTTACCCTTAGAAAACATACCATATTGGTTAAGAGATAAAAGTGTCAATAATTTTTCGCTGGTGGCGACTTCCCTATGGAGATATACGGGACAGAACATGGTGTTGTTTATTGGCGCAATCATGTCCGTAGATAAAGAATTGTATGAATCGGCTTCCCTGGATGGGGCAAACCGCTGGCATCAATTTAAGTTTATTATTTTACCCAGCATCCAGACCATTGTAGTTTTGAACCTGATTCTGTCAATAACAGGCTCCTTAAGTGCCTTTGAACCTCCTTTTGTTATTACCCAGGGTACCAGGGGAACCGCTACCTATTTCCTTCTGATGCACAACATGGCTCATAATCTTCAGAAGGTTGGTAAAGCTTCCGCCATGGCATTGTTCCTGTTTGGCATTATCGTTGTTATCACAGTTGTGCAGAAATTAGTCTTTAAATATGCCTTTAGTGACGCCAATTCAGACAGTTCAAAGAAAACTCAGAGGTTATTGAAAAAGTACGCAAAGGAGGCAAGATAATATGACAATCGGAATGAGAATAGTCAAATTCTTTGCAAGGCTCATTAAATATGCATCTCTATTGATGGCATCGATCATTGCTTTGCTTCCTATGGTTTCCGCAGTGATAACCTCTTTTAAATCAGTAGATGAATATAAGAATACGAATGTTATGACGCCTCCGAAAAGCTGGCTGTACTTCGAGAATTTCAAAGCAGCCTGGACAAAGGCCGATATGGCCCTTGGTTTTCGTAATACCATAATCGTGCTGATCTTTGTGCTTGGAGGCTCCATTCTATTCGGAACCATGCTTGCCTACATATTAAGCAGGTTCAAGTTCCGCGGCAATGGAATAATCCGAAACCTGTTCCTGTTCGCAGCGCTTATTCCGGGCATCGCAACCCAGGTTACCGTATATCAGATCATGTATTCCCTTGGACTGGTAAATACACTGTATGGCTACATTATCCTGTTAATGGGAGTTGATGTTATTTCTATCTACATCTTCCTGCAGTTCTTTGAAAATATTCCGGTATCTCTGGATGAGTCGGCGGTTATGGACGGAGCGACCTATTTCGGGGTATTCTTCAAGATTTTGCTTCCCTTATTAAAGCCTGCAATCATTACGGTAATTATTTTAAAGGGTGTGGGAACTTATAATGAATATTATATGTCCGGCAAATTACTTATGATGAACTAGGAAGCGAAAGAAGATATTCTTTATGCGATCCGAAGTATTTCGGCAGTATCGTAGCAGTCTGCATCATCTTCTGAGGAGGTAAGTGCTACGGCAATGAACCAGATTGAAGCTGTTGAAAGTCTGACAAAATCTGCGTCGGAACTGGCTGAAAAAGCGAAGTGGCTGGAAACGGCGATACAAAGGTTTCAAATATAACCCTGTTGTTTCCTGTTTTTCACTGGTTTATGAGGTGTTAAGTTATAATTATATTACGATATAAATTATACATGATGCAGGAAAACGATTGACATATATATTCTGGTATTTTAGAATATAGCCTGTAAAATTTATATTATAAACTAATCGATAACTATAGCTTCACAGCTTCAGTAAATCAAATATAGAATATTAAATGACAGGGGGTAGTATGATTATGAAGAACATCATTTTTTTAAAACCGGAGTTTAAATCCATGATCTGGGGCGGCAATAAACTGGAGACCGAATTCGGATATCGAATTCCCAGCGATCATACCGGTGAGTGCTGGGCAATCAGTGCCCATAAGAACGGTGACTGCCAGATTAGCAATGGTGAATTTGAAGGCAGAACCTTAAGCTGGTTATGGGCAAATCACCGGGAGTTATTCGGTAATGCCGAGGGTGAGGTGTTCCCTCTTCTGATTAAAATCATTGACGCAAAGACGGATCTGAGCATTCAGGTTCATCCGGACGACGTCTATGCCAGGGAAAAGGAGAATGGGGCACTTGGAAAAACAGAGTGCTGGTATATCCTTGACTGTGATGAGGACGGGCAGATAGTCATCGGGCATAATGCGAAGAGCAAGGAAGAGCTGAAGGATATGATTTATCATAACCGGTGGAAGGAACTGATTCGTGTTACCGGGATTAAAAAGGGCGATTTCTTTCAAATTGAACCTGGTACTGTTCATGCAATTAAGGGTGGTACTGTAATCCTGGAGACTCAGCAGAACAGTGACATCACATACCGCCTGTATGATTATGACCGCTTGGACAATGGAAAGCCCAGGGAGCTTCATATCGAAAAGAGCATTGATGTAATAACCTGTCCCCATGTTGATAAGGAAGTAAGAGGAAAAAATACCCATAATGCTTCCTATGATATGGAGGAACTGATCCAATGCAGCTATTATTCGGTAAAAAAGATTGACCTGCACGGAGAACAGGATTTTACCCAGGATCAGAAATTTCTTAATGTAAGTGTCATTCATGGTGATGGTAAAATTGATGGTATGGAAATTCATAAGGGGGATCATTTTATCATACCTTTTGGATATGGCACATATCATATGGAAGGCAGCTTGGAATTAATCGTATCTCATATCATGTAATATACAACAAGGCAAGCGGATTGGGAGGTTCTACAGATGAGGGTAGAAGAGATAAAGAAGCATTTAATAAATGATATTATTCCTTTTTGGAAGAATTTAAAGGATGAGGAAAAGGGTGGGTTTTACGGGGAGATGGATTATGAACTCACCCTCTTCAAAAAAGCCGATAAGGGCTGCATCCTGAGCAGCAGAATTCTATGGTTTTTCTCAAATGCATATATGACAGTCAAGGATGAGGAGTGCCGTTCCTATGCGACGCATGCTTATGAATTTCTGAAAAATGCATTTTATGATAAGGAATACGGCGGAGTATTCTGGTCGGTTACCTATGACGGAAAACCAAAGGATAGCTCAAAGCACACCTATAACCAGTCCTTTGCCATCTATGCGCTTGCTTCCTACTATGCTATTACACAGGATAAGGAAGCACTGCAGCTGGCATATGATCTGGTGGATAAGGTAGAAACCGTATGCAGGGATGAACAGGGATATCTGGAGGCCTTTAACCGTAAGTTCCAGCCGGAGGATAATGAGAAATTATCGGAGAATGGTGTTATGGCAGGAAGGACGATGAATACCCTGCTTCATGTCTTTGAAGCCTACACCGAATTATACCGTGTAGACCATAATAAGGTCATTGCAGATAAAATGGTATGGATGCTGGATATATTCGCAGATAAGATTTATAACCCGAAGGAAAGAAGACTTGAGGTATTTTTTGATTTAGAATATAATTCGCTGATTAACCTGAACTCCTATGGACATGACATAGAAGCCTCCTGGCTGATTGACCGAGGAGTTGAGGTACTGGGTGATCCGAAATACATAGCAAAAATTACACCGATTACCAAGGAGCTTGCTTCCCACATCCACAATGTGGCTATGGATGAAAGCTCACTGTATAATGAATGTGAGGATGGAAGGGTGGATACCAGGAAGGTATGGTGGGTTCAGGCAGAAGCAATCCTGGGCTTCCTGAACGGATATCAGAAGGATCCCACAAAGACCGAATATCTTGCAACTGTGGGAAGGATCTGGGATTTTACCAAGAATTATATGGTTGACCACCGTAAGGGCTCCGAATGGTTCAATGAATTATATAAGGATGGAACGCCCATTCAGACGAAGGAGATCGTCGGTCCCTGGAAATGCCCGTATCACAACGGCAGAATGTGTTTTGAAGTAATTAACAGAAATGTATCCTTCTAGAGACTTTGAAGGTGTCTGTCACTTGTATATATTTTACTTAGAATAGAGGAGATAACTATGCATCCCAATTATTATGTGGAGTTAGATAAATATCATAGGCTGATCAGCAGGAAGAATAAAAAAAGTACTCTATATACCGGCATGTATGACCGTTATGTCAACCCGGTGCTCACAAATGAACATATCCCGCTTTTCTGGAAATACGATCTGGATGAAAAAATCAACCCGTATTTTATGGAGCGTCTTGGAGTGAATGCAGTATTTAATTCCGGTGCGATCAAACTGGGCGATAAATATTACCTTGTAGCAAGAATTGAAGGAAATGACAGAAAGTCCTTCTTTGGAGTGGCAGAGAGCGACAGCCCGGTAGACGGTTTTGAATTCTGGGATTATCCGGTGGAGCTGCCCGATACCTGCAGGCAGGAGACCAATGTATATGATATGCGTCTGACACAGCATGAGGATGGTTATATATATGGCGTATTCTGCTCCGAAAGCAAGGATACAGCTGCTTCGGATCTATCCGCTGCAGTTGCGGAGGCTGGTATTGTAAGAACCAAGGATTTAAAGACCTGGGAGAGACTGAATAATCTTCGGACACTGAATTCTCCCCAGCAGAGAAATGTTGTTCTTCATCCGGAATATGTAAATGGCCAGTATATGTTCTACACAAGACCGATGGACGGCTTTATTGAGACCGGTTCCGGCGGCGGCATCGGTGTGGGCTTCTGCAGGGATATTACAAATGCAGTGATTAATGAAGAAATCATCACCAGCAAGCGTAAATACCACACAATTACCGAAGCGAAGAATGGCGCCGGTGCGGTTCCGATTAAGACGGACAGAGGCTGGATCCATATAGCGCATGGCGTTCGTAATACGGCAGCGGGCCTTCGTTATGTTATTTATGTATTTGCTACTGATTTAAAGGATCCTGCGAAGGTGATTGCTGAGCCTGCCGGCTTCTATATTGCTCCGGTTGGTATAGAACGAGTAGGCGATGTATCTAATGTCGTATTTACCAATGGTGCTATAGCAGAAGAAGACGGCAAGGTATATATTTATTATGCATCCTCCGATACAAGACTTCACGTAGCAGCAACAACAATTGAGCGGTTAATTGATTACACCTTCAACACACCGGAAGATCCGCTTCGCTCCGTGGATTGCGTACAGCAGCGCTGCGACCTGATCCGCAAGAATCTGGAGCTGCTGAAGCAGGCATAAGCCTGTTGGGCGGTATCGGAATTTGGCGATGTAAAACATGAGTTAATAATGAACGATTGCAGTATTCACGAATGAATTATAGAAGCTGATTGATCTTTAATGCAGCGATACTCTGTGTATAATTAAATAGTATTATATAGAAGGGATTTCTGAAATACCAGTAGCTGGTATTTCAGAAATCCTTCTTTGTCTCATGGGGAATTGCGTCCTATGAAATAAAATGTACCGCATGGAAGCGCACTCGGTGTAAAACATAAATTAAATTTACGTTGGAATTATACCAGCTAAGCTGATTGCGCTCAGCACGATAGTTTACCAAGGTAATCCCTTTGTTCTTGCATAAAACGGTAAATTATAACCCGGGTTCCAGAAAAACCCATCGTGCATAAGTTGACATATATATGCTATTTCATAAAAAATTCACTTGATAAATTTACAAAAATGTAGTAAACTTCGTTTATGCACAGATTAGTGCAAAAAGATTACATTAAAATTTCATAATGTGATATATATGCATGTTTATGCTGGCATTACGCTATTCGTATTTCCTGTAGCTGAACACGGTTTACAGTCATCTGAATAATTAGGAGGAGAGTATATTTATATATGAAGAAAGTAACGATTCAGGATGTGGCAAAGGAATTAAATTTATCCAGGAATACGGTTGCGAAGGCTCTGAACAATAGTGATACCGTATCTTATGAAACAAGATATGTTGTTATTGAAAAGGCATATGAGATGGGGTACTCCAAGCTGTCCCCGGTGGTTTTGAATGAATTTAAATTGCGTAATAAAATAGATGATACCAAGACGATCGTCGTCCTGACCAGAAGAGAAATCTCCTATTTCCTGAACAGCATTATCATGGGAATATCGGATGAATTGAATAAATACGGCTGCAAATTACAATTTAATTTCATCAATGACCAGGATGAGAAGAATTTGACGTTACCGCTGGATCTGCAGGCGGATATCAGTGGTATCATTATATTAAGCGTCTTCACTATCGAATACATAGAGCAGATCATGAAGCATAATGTCCCGGTAGTGTTCCTGGATGGACCGGTTAATCTGGAAAGCTTTTCCCAGTATGGTGATATCATCGTCTGTGAAAGCTATAACAGCGTTCGTAAGATAACCAACGACTTAATCTCCCAGGGAATTAAGCGGATCGGTTTCATTGGTGATACTACTTACTGCAAGACGAATAATGATCGTTACCAGGGGTATCTGAGTGCATTGCTTTTTGCGGGAATTGAAAAGGATGAAACCATCATTGCCAATTATCACCCGGCACATAAGTTTTTTAAGACGGAGGAAGTAGAGAAGGCAATCAGCGGATTTTCATCGATACCTGAGGCTATCGTATGTGTAAACGATGATATTGCACTGGACGTAATACGCTGCCTGAAAGCAAGAGGCATATCCGTACCTCAGGATGTTGCTGTAACAGGTTATGATAATCTGGAGGGAGTGGCTCAGGTAGAACCTTTCCTTACAACGGTCCGTGTAGGAAACCAGAGGCTGGGCAGGAGGCTGGTACAGCAGCTGATGTGGAGAATCCAGAACCCGACCTTTCCTAAGGAAGTTATCTTTATCGGCGTAGAAGTTATTTTCCGCCAGTCATCCAATAAGAAAAAATAGTGCAGGATTTTATATTATTTAATGTTTTAGAAAGCGGTTTTGTGACCGCTTTCTTTTTTTATGCTCTTTTAAAGCTTAGATAATGTAAAATCATTGCACGTGTGAGAATTTTGGGATTCTCAGCATATTATATATAAATGAGAATAACTTATACGATTTAATTCATATATTTCACAAAAAGAAGTATTGTCATTTGTATTATATTATGATACAATGCACACATAGGATATGAAAATGCAATAACGAATGCACTACGATGCACTATAAAAAGAGGAGGGGATAACAGCATGTATAAAGTGAAACGAGTAAAACGGCTGATTGCAATTGCACTGATGATTGCACTGAGCTTGAGCGGCGTCACAGCGAGTGAGTATAAGGTTAGTGCTAAAACCAATACTTCTCTTGACCAATATAAAGAGCTGTTAAGTGAAACGAGTCAGAACGGTATTGACTACAAAGACTACATAGCCCAGTACGATACGACAAAGAGACCGAATAAAGAATATGATATTGAAGCAAAAGATTATGTTCGGTCCGATGGTATGGATGTGAAAGAGTATCAGGATTACGAGGGCATGGAAGGCACATCGGTTTACACTGGTGAAAAGGGCTTGATAGAATATGAGGTTAATATTAAGGAGGAAGGCTTTTATGATCTTTCCCTTCTGTATTATCCGATTGAAGGAAAGAGTGCTTCCATACAACGTGGTATTTTCATTGACGGTACATTGCCTTATAACCAATTGAATCTGGTTGAGTTCTCGAGAATCTGGGTGAATGCGGTAGACCAATGGGAACGGGATAACAGAGGAAATGACTTAAAACCTCAGCAGATCGAAGCTCCCGCCTGGACCACAAGTTACCTGTATGACAGTGAAGGCTATGAAACTGACAGACTTTCTGTTTACCTCACACCCGGTGTACATACAATAACGTTTTATTCCAGAAGAGAGCCGATGCTCCTTCGTAAGATTGTTTTAAATAATACGGAGTCTGTAAAAACATATAGCGATATTAAGTCTGAGCTTGATGCCCAGGGTATTGCTGATACATCAGGCCAGATGATAAAAATTGATGCAGAGGAAGCAGACAGAAAATCCTCCCAGATGTTATATCCTACCCAGGATAAATCATCACCTGCCGTATATCCTTACAGCGCGAAGGAATTAAAGAATAACACCATAGGCAGTAACGGCAACTGGAGAATTGTCGGACAGTGGCTTGAGTGGGATTTTGATGTGAAAGAAAGCGGTTATTATTATATTACCCTGCATTCCAAACAGAACTTCGTAAGAGGTATTTATTCCTCCAGAAAGATAACAATTGATGGTGAAACACCATTCAAAGAAATGGAGGATTACGGTTTTAAATATAAAGCTAACTGGGCCATGACAACACTTTCGGATGATCAGGGCCAGGCATATAAGTTTTATCTCGAAGCCGGCAAACATACGATGCGTATGGAAGTAGTGCTTGGAGATTTCTCCGATATCGTAAGTGATGTACAGGACATCGTACAAGATTTGAACTCTGTATATCGTAAAATCATCCGCATCACAGGTGTTGATCCTGACCAGTACCGTGATTATAATCTTGAAGGCAATATCCCGGGACTTGCAGAAGAATTAACCGGCATCCGTGACCGGCTGTCTGACGCAACGAAGCGTCTTACTGAAGTAGCGGGTAAAGGAAGTAACCGTGAGGCTGTATTAAAAACGATGGTTGTACAGCTGAATGATAAGATTAAGGATGTTGAGCGTTTTACAAAGACGCTGCATTCCTTCAAGGTAGATATGTCTGCTCTTGGTAACTGGATTACCCAGGTGCAGGATCAGCCATTGGCTCTGGATACGATCTATATCTATTCACCGGACCAGAAAGTAGAGAAGGTACATGATTCACTTCTGGACAGCTTTGTACATATGGTAAAAACCTTATACTATTCCTTCGTTATTGATTATAATACCATCGGTAATGTAGCAAAAGCAGATGAACAATCGAAAGCAATTACTGTCTGGATCGGTTCCGGCCGTGACCAGGCGAATGTATTAAAGCAATTAATTGATGAGACCTTTACTCCGAAGACCAATATTAATGTTAATGTCCAATTAGTAGATATGGGTACCTTATTACAGGCAACCTTATCAGGACAGGGTCCGGATGTTGCAATTCAGGTGGGAAATGACCTTCCAATGAATTACGGTTTGCGTAATGCGGTCGTAGACTTAACGGAATTCTCAGATCTGGAGGAAGTTAAGAGCCAGTTCCGCGCAAGCGCCATGGTGCCTTATGAATTCAACGGTCAGACGTTTGCATTACCGGAGACGGAGACCTGTCTCATGATGTTCTATCGTAAGGATATCCTGGATGAGCTGAATCTTAAGGTTCCTGAGACCTGGGATGAGATGAAGGTTGCACTATCCGTACTCAGTAAGAACCAGATGGATCTTGGTATGCTACCGAGTGATCAGGTATTCAACATGCTGTTATACCAGAACGGTGGAACCTATTATAACGAGGATGCAACAGCCTCTGCTTTAGGCAGCGATGTTGCAGTTCGTTCCTTTAAGGAATACTGCGAGTTCTATTCCGATTACAAAATAGATTTTTATTTGGCAGTTGACCAGCGTTTCCGTACCGGTGAGGCACCGATCATAATTGCAGATTATACACTTTACAATCAGCTTCAGGTATCGGCTCCTGATATCAAAGGTTTATGGGGCTTCTCCATGGTTCCCGGAACCGTAAGGGAGGATGGTACCGTAGATCACAGTGTATCCAGTGCCGGATCAGCAACAATCATGATGCAGCAGACGAAGGATAAGGCATCCTCCTGGGAATTCATGAAATGGTGGATATCCACGGACACTCAGATCCAGTATGGACGCGAAATGGAAGATCTGATGGGATCCTCCGCACGTTATCCTACCGCCAATGTGAAAGCATTTGATAGTCTGCCTTGGCCTTCGGATGATTATGATGCATTGAAGAGCCAGTTTGAATGGATGAAGGGTGTACCTCAGGTTCCCGGTGGCTATTATTCCTGGCGTAACGTTAATAATGCATACTACCGCGTAGTTGCTGCAGCTGCAAATAAGAAGATGCAGCCTAGAGAAGCATTAACGGAATTTGTAAGATATATCAATGACGAGATAACATTCAAGCGAATTGAATTCGGTTTACCAACCGCTGAGAATACCACCCTCAGTGATAAGACGGATTAAAGGAGAGGTCAGATGAAAAAGATGCAGAGTAATACGAACCAACGAAATGAATGGTCCTTAGGCAATAGAATAAAAAGAAGTAAAGCATCTTATATCATGTTAGCACCGTACTTTATTCTATTTTTCTTTTTTACGGTATTGCCGGTGCTTATCTCTGTCGGATTAAGCTTCACCAGCTTCAACGTATTGGAGCCTCCGAAGTTTATATTGTGGGATAACTATATAAGACTATTTCTTGATGACGATATTTTTAAGATAGCAATTAAGAACACATTGATATTTGCGGTAATTACCGGACCGATCAGTTATTTCATGTGTCTGTTGTTTGCATGGATCATCAATGAATTTAAAGGAAAAACAAGAGCACTGTTAACATTGATCTTTTATGCACCTTCCATCTCCGGTAACGCTTATGTTGTATGGAACCTGATTTTATCCGGTGACCGTTACGGCTTCTTAAACGGTTTCCTGTTAAAGATAAGCTGGATCAATGAGGCGATCATGTGGATGAGGATTGAGAAATATATATTGCCGATGCTAATCGTTGTTCAGCTATGGCTCAGTCTCGGTACCGGCTTCCTTACCTTCATCGCCGGTCTTCAGACTGTTGATAAGACACTTTATGAAGCCGGAGCGGTAGATGGTGTTAAGAACCGCTGGCAGGAATTATGGTATATTACCCTTCCTTCCATGAAGCCGCAGTTGATGTTCGGTGCCGTAATGCAGATTACGCAGGCCTTCGCAGTTGCTGATATTTCCATTCAGCTGGCTGGTAATCCAAGTGTCAATTACGCAGGAACAACAATTGTTACCCACCTTTTGGATTATGGCTCCATCCGTTATGAGATGGGATACGCATCAGCGATTGCAACCCTTCTGTTCTTAATGATGGTTGGTGCCAATAAGCTGACCCAGAGAGTTCTCAGAAAGGTAGGTAACTAGGATGGCCAGAGATTATATGAAGCCGAAAAGGCACCTATTCCGGAGAAAACATCAACTAAACCGCTCCATGGCAGGAAATGCTTCCTTATTTGTATTCATGGGAATTTGTGCAGTATTTATGGCACTGCCTCTTGTCATGGTAATCAATAATGCATTTAAGCCCTTGGATGAATTGTTCAAATATCCGCCAACTATCATTGTAAGGCACCCAAGTACGGATAACTTTAATGACTTGCTTACGCTCATGTCAAACTCCTGGGTTCCCTTTGCAAGATACATATTGAATACGATCATCATCACCGGCGGAGGTACCCTGGGTCATGTAATATTTGCTTCCCTTGCGGCATATCCGTTAGCAAAACATGACTTCCCGGGTAAAAAGTTTTTATTCAGTATCGTAGTATTATCCCTTATGTTTTCCTATCAGGTAACCCAGATACCAAACTATCTGATTATCTCTAAATTAGGAATTAACAACACTTATTTTGCAGTAATATTACCTGCTTTTGCTTATGGTCTCGGACTTTACTTAATGAAGCAGTTTATCGAGCAGATACCTGATTCCTTGATTGAGTCTGCAAGACTGGATGGTGCAAGCGAATATAAAGTTTGGTGGACGATCATCATGCCTAACGTAAAACCGGCATGGTTAACACTTGCAGTATTGCAGTTCCAGAGCATGTGGGGTAATACCGGCAGCACCTTCCTGCGAGACGAGCAGCTGAAGCCTTTGCAGTACGCCCTTCAGCAGATCGTTAACGGCGGACCGGCAAGGCAGGGTGCAGGTGCTGTAGTAACCTTGATCATCGCCGCGGTGCCGATCACCTTCTTTATTATTTGCCAGAGCAGTATTATTGAGACAATGACAACATCAGGTATGAAGGAGTAGGAATAGCGAATTATGAATTTAATTCGCTAGGGAGAAAGTCACCTATGTGATTTTTTCAAGCCAAATAAGAGGAGGAAATATTAGATGAAATTAAAGAAAATATGGCTTATTCCGATGATCATCATACTTGTCTCAGTTAATTGTATGAATGTGTCTGCGAACTCGAATGTTCCGTATCAAACATATAATTATGACTTTTGGAATGACATCTATTATACACCTGCCGCATACATACCGAACGGAAATATCTCCGGTGTTGAACTGGGAACTACGAATTTCGTAACTCCCCAGGATATGTTTGTGGCAGAGGATGGAAGAGTATATATAGCAGATACGGGCAATAACCGTATCGTAGTCCTTACATCTGACATGAAGCTGGAAAAGGTGATTGACAGCTTCCCGTATCAAGATGGTACCAGTACCTTTAATGTTCCATCCGGTATCTGTGTAACGAATAACAATGATATCTATATCGCAGATACGGATAATCTTAGAGTAGTTGCATTACATGAAGACGGTTCCCTTTTAAAGATCATTGAGAAACCGACCTCCGAGGTATTAGGATCAGATTTCGTATTCTCACCATTAAAGGTTACCGTAGATTATGCAGGCAGAGTTTATGTAATAGCTAAGAATATGTTCCGGGGTATTATGGCCTTTGATGCAGATACCAATTTTACAGGCTTCAGCGGAACGATTAATGTAACGATTACCGCATATGATAAGCTATGGAGAAAGCTTTCCACGAAGGCACAGAGACAGAGGCAGATCCAGTTCATTCCTACCGAATTTACCGGAGTTGATATGGCACCCGATGGATTTGTATATGCAACCAACATAGATTCGCAGGCACAGCAGTCCATTCGAAGATTGAACCCGAAGGGTCAGGATGTAATTAAGAAAAAAGATACGCTAAGCGGTGATTTATACAATACTCTATCCGGTGAATATGCAGGACCCTCCAGAATTGTAGATATTGTATATCGCGGTAACGGTATTTACTCCGTGGTTGATTATACCAGAGGACGTATCTTTACCTACGATGACGAAGGCAATCTTCTATATATCTTCGGTGGGAAAGGAAGTCAGGAGGGTACCTTCAAAAATCCTGTGGCTATTGAAGTAAAGGATGATCAGATTCTTGTACTGGATGCCACCCGCGGTGAAATCATGAGCTTTGTGGCTACACAGTACGGTAATTTAATCAATCAGGCAGTTTCTCTTCGCTATGATGGAGATGAAGCTTCGGCGGTTAAGTTATGGAAACAGGTTCTTACCCTAGACTCCAACTTTGAGTTCGCTTATGTCGGTATCGGTAAATCCTATCTGGCGGCGGGTGAGAATAAGAAAGCAATGGAATATCTGAAGCTTGGTATGAACAGAGAATATTATTCCATCGCCTTTAAGCGTTACAGGGATGATTTCCTGAAAGGAAATCTGGCGTATATCTTTACCGGCGGATTAATCATTGTCATTGCTTTATTTGTCAGAAGCAGAGTTAAGAAAAGAAGATTGAAAGGGGTTGATGAAGATGAGTAAGAAGGAAAAATTGTTATATCCGTTTTATGTTATTTCTCATCCCTTTGATGGTTTTTATGAGATGCGGCATCGGGAAAAGGGGAGTGTCCCGGTAGCGTTATTGCTGATCTTTCTGTTTGGTCTATCATTTTCATTAAACAGAAGATATGCCAGCTTTGTAGTTAACTTAACGAATCCGCGCAGTGTTAATACGGAAACAGAGCTGATTGGTGTATTCGTTGCGGTTCTCTTATTTGCCACTGCGAATTGGTCTATTACCTGTCTTATGGAAGGTGAAGGGAGATTTAAAGATATATTGACCGTCATAGGATATTCCATGCTGCCAATGGTGCTGACTTACATACCGGTAACTATTATTTCATGGCTTGTCGCAGCTGATGAAGAAGGAATATATTTCTTATTAATCAATATATCAATGATTTTCTTTGTTATATTATTGTTAATCGGTATCATGATTATCCATAATTTCAGCTTTGGTAAAACGATCGTAACTTTGGTTTTAACCCTTGTTGCCTTGCTGCTTATCATCTTTGTTGTTTTGCTGGTGATTTCTTTGATAAATCAGGTTTGGCAATTCCTAAATAGTGCTTATACCGAATTAATACTGAGAACATAGGAGGGCGAGTTTGTGAAAAAATCCAAGAAAATCAAACGAATCATTATCGCAGTAATCGTCCTTGCAGTAATCGGATATGCATTCCATATGTGCACAAATTATTTCTTTTATAAGGGCTATGAGAAATATTTAACCGGTTATAGCTACCAAGAGGGCAAAGAATTCAAACAGCTTCAGGATAGTGATCCTAAGGTTGATGGAATGGTATTAGTAGCCGAGAATGATTACCTTAAGCTTTATACGAATACTACGACAACCGAAGTTGCCGTATATGATAAGAGATCCGGAGAGATAACCTATTCCAATCCCGTTGACAGAGCGAGTGATCCGATTGCCAATGGCAGTAATAAAGTATATCTTAACTCGCAGTTTATGCTGACCTATTATGACAGCACCATGACTCAGGTAACCATGAATAATTATGATTACAGTGTTGAGCGTGAGCAGTTCCAGATGGAAAGCATTGATAACGGTATCCGGTATACATACATGTGCGGTAATCTTGACAGCCCGACAGGCATTGTTCCCGTATATATCAGCCCGGAGCGTATGCAGGAGAAGATTGTCAGCAAGCTTTCTGATAAAGATGCCAAAACCATTACAAAGAATTATATTGATTCGACTACGGTTCCCGGTTTCCTTGAGCTGACACAAGGTGCTCAGTCAAACAAGGTTGGATTGGAGAAGATGAATAAGATACTGGAGCAGGCAGGTTATACTCAGGAAGATTATGATGCTGATGCTGCGGCTGCAGCCGGTGGAACCGCACCGGAGCGTACTACCTTCACGATTGTGTTGGAGTACCGACTTGACAAAGATAAGTTAGTAGTCAATATTCCTACGGATAAAATCATAGAAACCGGCAGCGGCAAGCTTGCTAATATCGATTTGCTTTCCTTCTTAGGTGCAGGCGGTTCAAAGGAAGATGGATATATCTTCGTTCCGAACGGTTCAGGTTCCTTGATTTATTTTAATAACGGAAAGAGAACAGATCGCTACAACCAATATATCTATGGTATGGATGAATTATCTCAGTCCTATACCGTAGTAGAAGAAACAGAAAAAGCAAGACTTCCGATCTTCGGTATTAAGCATGCTAAGAGTGCAATCCTTGCAGAGATAACCTCAGGTGATACTTTGGCTAATATCATAGCTCAGGTATCCGGAGATACCAACAGTTATAATTATGTATATCCATCCTTTGTTGTGAGGGGTTCGGAAAAAGTATCCATGTTTGGAGTGGAAGGTGTTTCCTCCGACTTACCTACCATGGAGAAGAATATGTATAAACTGAACATTACAGTTGCATATTCCTTCCTGGAGGAAAAGGATGCAAGTTATACAGGAATGGCTAGTTATTACCGCAATGAGCTGATTACTCGTGGTGAAATGGCACAAAAGGATACGGAAGATTCCCTGCCGTTCTATCTGGATATCGTCGGCGGAGTTAAGATGCAGCAGAGCTTTCTCGGAGTTCCTTACTTAAGTGAATATCCTATGACAACCTTTGACGAGGCCGGTACGATTGTAGACAGCTTCCTAAAGAACAATATCTCCAATCTTCGGGTTGATTACCTGGGATGGTTTAACGGAGGATATTATCACGATACAGCCAAGAAGGTGAAAGTAGACAATAAGCTGGGCGGTAAGAAGGACCTGGAAGCACTGAATAACAAACTCAGTGAGGTTGGCGGAAAGCTTTATGGGGATGTAGCCTTCCAGAAAGTAAGCTGGAATGCAAAACATTATAATTATAAGATGGAAAGTTCATTATATTATTCCGGCTATGTAGTGACCTTTGGAAAAGTTAATCCTGCAACCTTAAGACAGACCAGCAGCTTGGGCTATGTTGAAAATGTATATGATATCCTGTCTCCGAAGTATCTGCCAAGATATGTTGATCAATTTACCAATTCATTAAGTAAAGTAGATATCTCGGGCATTTCCTTAAGAGATTTAGGAGATGTTATTGCTTCCGATAAGAGACGAACCAATATCATTGACAGGCAGGAAGCGAAACAGATCGTTGTCGGACAATTTGCTAAGCTGGGTGAAGCGGTTGATAATCTGATGGTAAGCGGCGGTAATGTATATACCTTTGCCTACGCAAGCGATTTAACGAATGTACCGGCGAGCGACAATCCATTTTATATCATAGATGAGGAAATTCCTTTCTATCAGATGGTAATTCACGGATACATCGATTACACTTCCAGTGCGATTAACTTAAGTGACAGCTATAACAAACAGGAAATTATACTTCGTATGATTGAGTTTGGTACGGCGCCTCATTTTGCATTATCCTATAAGGAATCCAGTGATATTAAATATTCAGCATTAAATAACTTATATTCAACACAATATGAAACCTGGCTGAATGATGCGGTGGATATTTATCAGCAGACCAACAGTGCTCTTAAAAATGTAGTAAACAGCACAGTAGTGGAACATACAATACTAGCCAGCGGAGTAAGAAAAATAACATATGATAACGGCGTCGTGATTTACATTAACTATAATGATGCGGATGCAACGGCAGACAACATTAACATACCGGCGCTAAGTTATGTTATGGAGGGGGTTAAGCAATGAAAAAGAATAGAATAACACTCAGACAGAAAAGAGCAATTGTCGGCCTCCTCTTTATAATGCCATGGCTAATCGGTTTTATTGTTTATTATGTAAGGAGCTTGATATTAACTACACAGTTCTCCTTCAGCCTGGTAGATATCGCTGACACCGGAGGCTATACAACCTCCTTTATCGGACTTGATAATTACAAATATGCATTAACCCAGCATCCCCAATTTAACCAGATTCTGGTTAACTCCATCACGAATATGCTGATTGATGTTCCGTTTATCACCTTCTTCAGTTTATTTATTGCCATATTGCTTAATACAAAATTCAAAGGTAAAACTGCTGTGCGTGCGATCTTCTTCCTGCCGATTTTGCTTGGTTCCGGGGCAATATTACAGACCTTAAACCTGGCTACACTGAACCTTCAGGGCGGAGCAGCATCGACCATTGCAGAAATGGCACCCACCAGTGGTGTAAATGTGGATTACTACATTGGTATATTTATGGAGCTTGGTTTACCGGATCAACTTATGACTTATATCATTAATTTGATTGGACGTATTTATGAAATCGTAAGAGCCTCCAGTGTACAGATCATTATCTTCATAGCAGCATTGCAGTCAGTACCGTCATCCTTATATGAAGTATCCAAGATTGAAGGCGCTACTACATACGAAACCTTCTGGAAAGTTACTTTCCCGATGGTATCACCACTTATATTAACCAATGTTGTATACACAATCGTTGACTCCTTTATCAACAGTGATGTTGTTAGAATTGCCTATACAACTGCATTTTCAACCTATGATTACGGCCTAAGTTCGGCAATGAGTTTGCTCAGTACCGTCATAGTATGTGCAATTCTCTTCGTCGTCGGCGCCATTATAACCAAGTTTACATTCTATTATAACTAGAAAGGAGGAGTAGCTTTGAAGGTTAATGATATTGTAGTACAGTTAAAACGAATTAATGAAGATACCGTGTTAATCAACAAGAAATCAAGATATCTTCATAAAGTTAAGGCATTCCTCTTTTCAGTACTTAAATTTATCATACTGCTGGGAATTTCCTATATTATCATTGGTCCTGTTATCAGCATTATCAGCAGCTCGTTTTTCTCGTCAACTGACGTGTATAATCCTTCCGTGTTTCTTTTTCCTCTAGATCCTACACTGGATAACTACAGATTATCCTATCTTCGGTTGGATTATTGGAAGACCCTTGGATTTACGATGCTGTATATCTCAGCAATCACATTACTGCAGGTTTTTATAGCTTCCATGGCAGGTTATGGGTTCGCACGTTTTGAATTTCCGTTCAAGGGCTTCTTATTTGGATGCGTAATTATCACAATCGTGATCCCGACCCATACGATTATGTTGCCGATCTATCAGCATTTCAGAAACTGGGATGTATTCGGTATCTTTCAGGCAGTATTAGGACATAAGCTGAACCTGCTGTCTTCGGAAGCGCCAATGGTATTGATGACCTTGCTTGGCTGCGGTTTGCGATCGGGATTATTCATCTACATATTCCGTCAGTTTTTCCGTGGACTGCCTAAGGAAATCGAAGAAGCAGCATTCATTGATGGAGCAGGAATGTGGTATACCTACTTCAGAATCATGCTTGTGAATGCAATCCCGTCCGTAATTACAGTAATGGTATTCTCCATGGTATGGCAGTACAATGATACTTTTTATTCCGGCTTGTTCTCCATACCGATTGAGCATAATATCACGGTTCGGTTATCAACCTTACAGGCAACCATCGGCTTCCTGGATAATATTAAGGATCCGAACATATCGCAGCTAAATGTTTATGCAGGCCTGATCTTGGTATTAATACCAATCTTGCTGGTTTATCTGGCACTGCAAAGGTATTTTATGGAGGGTGTAGAGCGTAGTGGTATCGTAGGTTAACCACGATAAATGCTTAATCCTGACTTAAAATAGAGGAATATAAAAATAAATTAGGAGGAGTTAGCAATGAAGAAATCAAGTAAGAAATTATTATCCATTTTGCTGGCGCTTACATTAGTGTTTTCATTAACCGCATGCGGTAAGCAGGAAAACGCTGGCACAGACACAAAATCACCAACAGATGGCGCAGCATCAACAGTAGCAACTACAGCACCTACGGAGGCTGCTGCAGCAACACCTACAGCTGTACCGGACAAATACGAAGCATTTGACTTCGGCGGAAGAACGATTACAGTAGGTATCTGGTGGGATTACTTCTACACAAGCGATCATACTGCAATTACTGATAATCCGAACGTAGCTAATACTGAGACAGCTCAGATGCAGCTCGACAACGTTAGAAGAATTGAGCAGAAGTACAAATGTAAAATCGTATTCAAGAACTTAGGCTGGAGCGGTGTTATCAGCAGTATCAACACCTCTATCGCAGCTGGTACTCCGGAATGTGATATCTACTTAACAGACCTTCAGTTTGGTATACCTGCAGTTTTCAACGGTCTTGCTCAGGAATTATCTTCTGTTGCTCTTGCGAACAGCGATTTATTCGGTGACAATCAGATCGTGAAACCTTTAAAAACAGATGCTTTAAATGGAACCTATCTCTTTACAGAGCAGGGTCCGGTTCAGAATGCTATCTTCATGGGATATAATGCAACTATGATTCAGGATTTAGGTCTTGAAGATCCTCAGGAATTATATAAGAATGGTCAGTGGACCTGGGACAAATTTGCTGAAATGGCAAAAGCAGGTACCAGAGATACTGACGGTGATGGTACAACCGATGTATATGGTTACGGCGGTGTATGGACAGATTTAACTAACGGCTTAGTAATGAATAACGGCGGCTCCATTGCAGGCACAAAAACAGAAGGCTTAAGCTCAAAACCTGTTATGGAAGCATTGGATTTTATGAATCGTCTTTATAATGTAGATAAGTCAGCAAGACCTTGGAATGAAACTGACTGGAATGATAACCTGTTAGCTTGGTCCAGCGGTAAGGTTATGTTCTGGACGGGTCAGTCTTGGTTATTAAAGCAGGAAGCAGATGCTGCTACTAAGAACGGCGCGGAATTACCTTTTGAATATCATGTCGTACCTTATCCTCAGGGACCTAGCGGGGACGGCACAACCTACACACCTTATCAGGGTAACTGGTATATGATCCCTGTAGGTGTTCAGGAACCTGGCAAAGTATTACAGATTTTTGAAGAGTTCTTAGGTTGGCATAAAGGCGATCCTCAGTACAGAGATGATTTAACCTGGTTCGAGAGCTGCTTTACTTCTCAGGAAGACGTAGATATGGCATTAAGCATTGGCCAGAATTTAAAATTCGATCCTTGGGGTTATCTGTCTCCTTACTATGATTTAGGTAGTTCAATCTTCTTCCCGATCGCAGTTACAAAGGATGCAACAGTAGCTCAGGCAGTTGAATCTGCTAAGCCAATGTTACAGAACGCTTTAGACAACTTAGTATATAAGAATGCGAAGTAATTAGAGATGCATGATAAAAGGTTGCGGTGTCAATCATACCTACCTTTGGCACTGCAGCCTTTTAATCCTGATAAGGGAATTGGCTTGTCAATTCATCCTGAATATAGACTTAGAATTTAGGTGTAAATGTTTACATTATATGAATTATGAATTAACAGGCATACGAATAAGTTCGAATTACATACAAGCTGATAATATCAAATAGTTTAGAGTAATGTATGTAAGGAAAGGGCCGAGTTGTAAGAAAAAAGAAGAAAGGGAAAATCATTTAAGAGAAAATCTTTTTAAGAGAAAATAATTTGAGAGAAAATCATTTAAGGGAAAATTATTTAAGGGAAAATTATTTAAGGGAAAATCATTTAAGGGAAATCATTTAAGGGAAAATCATTTAAGGGAAAATTTTTTAAGGAAAATCTCTTAAGGGAAAATCTCTTAAGGGAAAATCTTTAAGGGAAAAGCATTTAAGAGAAAAGCTATTAGGAGAAAAGCTTTAAGAGAAAATCTTTAAGATGACATTTTTATGAGAAATTTTTAAGAGAAAACTTTTTAAGAGAAAACTTTTCAAGAGAAAACCTTATAAGAGAACATCTTATAAATGAAAATCATATAAGTAAAATTCTTATTAATATTCAGCGTTCATAGAAAATTCCTACTTTCCGGAGATTGAAAACGTTTGAACCTGAAATATTCATGAAATAACATGAAAAGAACTATATCGTTAATCAACCTAGGAAAGAGTAATATATATTGTTATTCGGTGTTTACATATGGAAGGAAACCTTCTCGTTGCCGGAAAGCTACAGATTCCAGGCTAAGGGAAAGCAAGGGGGGAAAGATGAAGAAAGTAATTAAAATAATGGGAATCCTGATATTATCCTTAGTTTTGTTGACCGGATGTGATAAGGCAAAGGATAATGCAGATAATTCTTCAAGCAGTGTAACAACAGCTCCTACAGCCGGTGCTTCTGCAACCGAAACAGTTGCTGCAACGAATACTAGTGATGCAGCTGTTGCTACTCCTACAGCCGGCACAGATGCTGCGGATACCACAGATGCTGCGGATACCACAGAAGCTGCAGATACCACAGAAGCTGCAGACCCCAATTATGATCCTAACTTTAAATTAACAATAGAAGCTGAGGATGCAGAATTTGCTGGAAACCTGAAAGTAGAAAGTACCAAGCAGGGCTACACAGGAACCGGTTATCTGAATGGCATGCAGGCTGACGCAGATACAGTTACTTTTACGGTAACGGTACCGGGAGCAGGCGCCTATGATTTAAACTTTAAAAGTGCTGGTAATACCGGACATAAAGAAAATAATGTTCTTGTTGATGGTGAAAATATCGGGCTTACCATAGTAGATAAAAATGATTTTCAGGATTCGATCTTGCAAAGAATATATTTGATAGCAGGAGAGCATAAAATCATGGTTACAAAAAGCTGGGGATGGATATTGCTGGACTCCTTAACCGTTACTGCTTCTGCTCCGGCAGATAAGTCAATTTATGAGGTATCCTCAACCTTGTCTGATCCGAATGCAACAGACAGTACCAAGAGATTAATGCAGTATCTGACGGACACCTATGGAAAATATATTATCTCAGGGCAATATGGTGATATGGGAATTATGGGTTCGGAGTTTAACGCAATTAAAAATGTAACCGGAAAATATCCGGCAATACTCGGACTTGATTTTATTGAATACACACCTTCCAGAGTTGCAAACGGTTCCGTTGGTATGGATGTGGAATACGCAAAGAAATTTCATCAGGAGGGTGGAATTGTTACCTTCTGTTGGCATTGGAATGCACCGGAAAAATATCTGATCAATTCATCGAATGAGCCCTGGTGGAAAGGTTTTTATACCGAAGGAACCAACATTAATCTGAAAAAGATCATGGATGGTGAAGATCAGGAAGGATATGATCTGCTAATAAGAGATATTGATGCAATTGCTGTACAGATGCAGACATTGCAGAAGGCAGACATTCCGATATTATGGCGACCTCTTCATGAGGCTAGCGGCAGATGGTTCTGGTGGGGTGCTTCGGGACCGGAAGCTTATATCAAATTATATCAATTATTATACGATCGTTTGGTTAATTATCATGGCATACATAATCTTATCTGGGTATGGAATGGTCAGAATAAGGACTGGTATCCGGGAGATCAATATGTAGATATCGTTGGAACCGATGTGTATCCGGGCGAAAAAGTATATAACTCACAGGCAGCTAAATTCAATGAGCTGGCAGACTGGCTGGGAGACAGCAGAAAACTGATTGCCATGACGGAAAACGGATGTATGTTTGATCCGGATCTGGCTGTCAGGGATAATGCAATGTGGTTATATTTTGGGACCTGGGAAGGAGAATTCCTCACTTTAAATAATACCTATACTTTATCGGAAAAATACACGGAAACATCGATGCTGAAGAAGGTATATACGAGTGACAAAGTAATTACATTAGATGAACTGCCTGATTTAAAA
>Ga0207834_1000180_pt1 | contig 22665 bp, 23 predicted proteins | sample LuqExpMetagenom5_FD_187763 | JGI IMG/M metagenome (GOLD analysis project Ga0207834, IMG submission 187763) | Tropical forest soil microbial communities from Luquillo Experimental Forest, Puerto Rico - Sample 5 (SPAdes) | ecosystem: Environmental > Terrestrial > Soil > Tropical forest ...
TCGACCATGGTCGAACCCTGCCCGAGAAACTCCCTAGAACTGTAAGGGATGTGTGGAGACTGGACAGCTTCAGCCGTGCCGCACAAGCACCCTAAAATCATCGGGGCTTTAACCCCTGCGGCAAAAACGAGATAGCCTGCGCCACCACAAGTTCGATTTTTCAATAAGCTCCAGGCAACTGATCGCGATGAGTGAGTTGGGCTGTTATCGACATTTGATGCTGGATCAGTGAACCACCACCCGCTAACGGCACCACCAACTAAATCTTCTCACTATCAGTTTTGAATGGGTATCTGTAAACCATTTGCTCCTTGACCGGGCGGAACGGGTACGATTTCTTGAGGGCGGATTCAAGCTCTGCATTGAACTCCCATTTCGCTACCTGAAAACACCAATCCACTGTGAACCATCCGTCGCCATCGCGCACGAACGAGATCCCAATGCATTTGCCCAAGCGCTGATCATACTTGCAGGCCATTGTGAGGTTTACTAGACCAGTGCGCCTTGTTTCCCGAAATTGAGACTCAAGCGGTATAAAAACAAATCCGCAGCCGGTTCTTGGACTTATGAATCGATAAGGCCTGCTGAACTCGTTGGCCTTTGCTGCCTCAATACTAAGAACGAATCGCTCCTTGAATAAGCGAAGCTCACCTCTGTTGAGCTTTGCGACTTCGCGAATAATGCGATGGTATTGAATTCCTTCTATATCGTTGTCTGTCGTTCTTTCTAAGAACTTGTGTAGAATCCCCGTCACATCCCATTTTTCTATATCTTCTGTGACGAGTCCAAGATTCTTGGCATCAGCTAGCGTTGGTTTCAATTCCATTTCTCCCTGGAGATAGTGGCCGACCAAGCTTTGCTCAGGAAGAGTCTCGGCCTCACTTAACCAAGTTGCATGAAGATCGGCGCGCCATGAGAAATACTCAGAGATTTCGGAAATCGTCAGAAGAGTTCTCACAATTCCGATGTAATCCTCAGCCCGAATTAGGTGCATCAGGCCCCCCGTGCGGCTGAGATGAAACTTCGGTCGAAGCACCGGATCAGGATTGCCCTCCGAATAGACAATGATCTTATGGATGGTTCTTATCTCCCTAACGGATAAAGGAACAGTCTGGCCGTAATTGTTCGTGACTGAGATCGGGTCGTATTGGTTCAGGTAGGTAAGTGTGCTCTTGACTTGGCGTGCCGCTTTCCCAATTACCTTGTTTTCGAACCAACGGGTGGAGGCAATCTCCGAGAATTCGACGTCATCGGATCGTTCTTTCAATTGGAAGATGACTGCAATGTCATCGAGCCAGATGACGTCATCGGCCAGCTCAACCTGAGACTGTGCATTGGGGCGGAATTTCGCCGTAGAGAACGTGAACTCCCTCAGGAAGTAAAACTCGTTTGTTCGGGACACAAGTTCTTCAAGTGTCATATTTGATCAATTGTGCACCTCAGCAGCCAGTTTCCTACAAAGAGATTTCGAAAAGCGTAGCCATCAAGGCCTGCGTTGCTAATTGTCATCTTGCAATTCGCAATTGCGGCTGCGCTCCGAGAGGGACTTCCGAAGGAAAGTCCGATTGAGAGAAATCGATTCGTGGAACTCTACCGCGCCAGAAAAGACTCTTTCACCCCAAGATCGATCTCCTGAAACGCAAATCGCCGTCGTCTAGGTCTATGGGTGCCCAATCGCCAAAGCACTCCCCGACTCGGATCAATACGGACAAGCTGGCCCATCGGAAAACTACAATCAATACATGATCTCGAATCCTCTCGACGGCATACGCATTCTGGATGGTGGACTGGCTTCAGAGCTTGAGGCCATCGGCGCAGACATTGCAGGCACGCTTTGGTCTGCGCAGGTTCTTGAAGACGAGCCGGAAAAACTGACAGAGGTCTACAAAGCCTACATTGACGCTGGCGCCGAATGCCTGGCCACCTGCAGCTATCAGGTTTCGCGGATGGGCTATGCAGAGGTGGGAAAGACGCCGGCGCAGGCTGACGCGGCTTTGCTGCGTTCGGTGGCAATTGCGCGGGCCGCGGTGCGGGAGGTTCCGGAAAAACGCGTTCTGGTGGCGGGCTCACTGGGGCCTTATGGTGCGGCGCTGCACAACGGCGGCGAATACACGGGCGAGTACACCTGCACGCAGGAGGAGCTGGTGCGCTTTCATCGCGAACGGATCGAGATTTTTGCCCGTGCGCAGGGGGATGAGGCCCCGGACCTGCTGGCCTTTGAGACGTTTCCTTCGCTTGATGAGGCGCTGGCGGTGGGAGAGGCGCTGGCCCCATGGCCTGAACTGCGTGCCTGGTTCAGCTTTAGTTGCCGCGATGAGCGGCACGTGGGCCACGGCGAGCCAGTAGCCGAAGTCGCTCGCGCCGTGGCGGCATTCCCACAGACGGTGGGCATTGGCGTCAATTGTGTTCCGGCGCGCTGGCTGCCCTCACTGATCGCGGAACTCAAGCAGGGCTCAGCAAAGTCTGTGATGGTGTATCCCAACTCCGGCGAGGGCTGGGATGCGGCCAACCGCTGCTGGAGCGGCCAAACCGATCCGCTGGATTTTGGCCGTCAGGCGGAAGAGTGGTTTCGGCTAGGTGCTTCCATTGTGGGAGGCTGTTGCCGCATTGGTCCGCAACACATTCGTGCCGTGGCGCGGGTGGTGCAAGCGCTCGACCGGCCGTAGAACGGTATCTCTGAAGTCAAAAAAGCGCTCGGGAGGTTTTCTCCAGAGCGCTTTTTCTGTTGGCCAGGATTCAGGCCAGCTTCAGGTCGGCCGTGCCCTTCCGCGGAGGCAGGAAGTGGTCGGAGCGCCATGCGATGGAGAGCTTTTCGCGGCCAAGCAGCTTGCTGATGCGCTCGCGGGCATGTTCTGCCCAGGGGCCGCGGTTGTCGATGCGCAGATACGCCTGCCAGTGGCGCAGAGCATGGCGATCCTGGCGGGTACGTTCAAAGGCCAGCGCCAAATTGTAGTGAGCGTCGGCGTAGTTGGGCGCAAGTGCCACGGCCTGCTTGTAGGCGTCAATCGACTCCTCAAGCCGCTCCAGCTCATCCAGAACATTGCCCAGGTCAAAGTAGGCCAGAATGTAGTCGGGATCGGCCACGGTGGCATGGCGATAGAGCTTCTCGGCCCGCTCGTAGTCCTTCTCGTGGAAGTAGAGAGTGCCCAGATTGATGGAGGCTGGAGCATAATTCGGGTCCAGCTCAAGAATCTCTTCGTAGAGGGCGAAGGCCTTCAGCTTCTCGCCGGCTTCTTCGGCTGCCACCGCATCCAGGAACATCTCCTGTACGCCCTGCGGCTGCTCGCCGGGGTGACGGAAGGGCGAAGAGGTCAGCCCAGGGGTCTGATCGAAGCGTTCGAAGTCAAACAGGAACTGGCGGCGGATGGGGTCGACGATGGCGCCCTCGGTGCGGAAGGCCAGCCGGGCGCCGGTGTGCACAATGCAGGCTTCCAGCAGGGGGTTGGTCATGCCGGAGACGGCTTTCATGGCACGGATGCAGGCGCGGATGTAGGAGGCGGATACCTGCTCGTCGCGCAGCGCGCGGAGGGTGCGCAGTTGTCCCAGGTCCTGGAAGCTGTAGCACTGTTGGGGTGCGATCAGACCGGCCCGTTCCCAGCCCTGAAGTTGGCGGGAGTTGAGCTCGAGAATGCGTAACACGTCCTGTCGGCTGTAGCTGGTCACTATTGGAAGACTCCCGGACGGCGTCCGTTGATGCCAGGCACAACGAAACCGCCGGTATGCGGCGCAGTTGGCCCACGACCTAACCGGCCTCAATCAACCCCATCGAGGCGCGGAAGGAAGTTCTCTTCACAGGATTATGCCAAGAGAAGAAGTGAAAAAGAGGGCCAGAATTACTCTTAACCCCCAAAAAGTGGTGGATAACTAGTCCACTACCACAAAATACAGGCATCCAGGACAATTTAGGGGGCATTCAGGATGAGCGCTACGCGGCCCACCAGGAACTCGCTGGGTGACTGCCCCGGCTCCAGTTCCACCAGCTCCACCGGGTGGGTAAGGTTGTGAGGACGCAGCACTAACCGGTTGGAGAGGTAGTCGACATAGCGCAGATGGAGCAGGATGCCGACGCGCACGGCATACAGGTTGGGGCGATTGGGGCGGTAGGTCATCAGCGAGTTGTAATGGCGGTCAATGAGCACCAGGGCGTCCGGCAGGATAAGGGGTTCCATGGCGGGGGCCTCATCGGCGGAAACCCTTACAACGACAAAGCGTTGCCAGGCGCGGCGCTGGCTGGCAACGCGGGCGCGCAGGCTAGCCAAGGCGCCCGGAGGGAGTTGGAGCATGGCCTGCACCGCCGAGGAGCGGATATAGGGCTCAAACAAGGCCGCGGAGTGGGAGACCACCGGAGCGCTGAAGGCATCCTCGTTTTGGCTGCGGCTCTGGCTGGTGAAAGGGATCAGGTCGGCGACGGTCATATGCTGCGTGGCCAGGATGCGGTCCATGGCCTCCAGCGAGAGCTGGCGGCGGCTGTGCAGAAAGTTCGACAGATGGGGTTGGCCAAAGCCAGTTTGCCGGGCCAACAGGGAAACGCTCAGCGTCCCTCGTTGGATGCGACGGAGCAGTTCAAGCCGGAGCCGTTCATGCATCTGGGTGAAATTCATTTGTGGATCGTTCTCTAATAGAAATAGAAGACAGTTCAGTACGTTTTCAGTGAGAAAACCGAAAAGGAGTGAATGGCCAATATTGTCAGCGTTGCATGATTCGATGGGGAAGCGGGATGCGCGAAAAAGCTATGCGGCGATTGACGCTGAAGGAGTATCTGGGTAGATTTTCACTACTTCAACTCGCACTGGCATGGGGGAAATTTTCGGGAAGTACTTGATTGCCTTCCGCACGGGGTGGGCCGAGATCGTGCCCCTGGAACAGGCAATCGACCACTCCGGCGGTCAAGGAGGAGTTGCCGGAATTCCCTCCCCTTCCTTCCACGCAATCTTTTCAGCGGGAGCAGGCTGGTTCGATCCTTCCAGGATCTGCGCGCTATGAGCATGACATAGAACTAAGACGTCCGGGTGGCAGTCCCCCATCAGAGCATCAGAATTCTGAGTGATGTAGCCCGGTTCTTATCACCCTGGCGGCAAGCTGACAAAGCGGATGACCGCCGGGAGAAGAAAGAAAACGGAGAGTCCGTCATGGAGTTGCGCGTGCAATTGAAAATTTGCGAAGGGTGCGGATGTCTTTGGTTTCGCGCCCAAACCGAGGGGAGTGTCTACTGCAAGTGCTGCACGGCAAAACTGAGAGAGTTCCCTACCCCGCAGAGCCGACGGCGGCGAGGGCGGCCGAGCCGTAAGCCGGTTTCCCTGCACTGGACTGCTGCCGCGGCTCTGGGAGGTGTGGAATGAGTGCAGCTCTGCAGATTCCGTCGCTATGGGGCATGGCGCAGGCGACCGCAATTGTTCCGCTTCTTCCAACCCGGCATCGGGCGCGGGCCGCGGGCAGAGACCTGCTCGAGAGCCTGGCGTTCTACCGCAAGCATACGGAGAGCCTCTTGCGGCGCTACCTGTATGCCTCCATGCAAGTGGGCCGGGCGCCTTCCGTTCTGAGTGATCCCATCGCACGCGGATGGGTCTCCAGCCGGCCGATTCGCACCTTTGAGGATGCTGTGATCTTCGTCCTCGACATCGAAAAATGCCTTGCCGAACTGAACTCGTTTGATCGTCAACTGATCAGCCGGGTGATTCTTCAGGAGTACACGCAGGCGGAAGCGGCGGTTCTGTTGGGCATGAGTGTGCGCGCCATATCGTACAAGTTCCCACAGGCACTGGACCGGCTCACGGAGAAGTTGCTGGATGCGGATTTGTTGATTCTCCCCACGTAGCCGATGGTTCTCGATGGCCCGCGCTGGACTGAGCTTTTGCCGGTGCGGGCCATCCGGAGCCGTGGCCTGGGCGGAATCCTGCCGAGATGTGCTGGCTCCATATTGCGGAAACAAGAAGCTTTCCGTTGGTGCCGCGGGAAGAACGCGCATCGGAATCCGTTCGGGCAGTATGATGGTCCTCGTTGTGCAATTTGTTGCGCGGTCAACGCAGATTCGGTAGCCGGCAACACGGATGCGCGCAAGAGAACTTCAGAAAAGTTGGGAGCGAAGCATGGAAAGTCCCGTTAGCGCCATCCTGCGCGAGCAGTTGAAGCGTGGCATTCAGGTGGTGGAGGCTGTGGCGGCAGATGATGGCCTTTTGACCACTCTGACGCAGGCGGCGGAAGCTACGGCGAGTGCCCTCGTTCAGGGTAGAAAGTTCATGGTGGCCGGGAATGGCGGCAGCGCGGCCGATGCCCAGCATCTGGTGGCGGAGTTCGTGAGCAAATTGTGCGTGGACCGCCCGCCGATGCGGGCCGTGGCGCTTACCGTGGACAGCAGCGTACTGACCGCCGTGGGTAATGATTACGGCTTTGAGCATAGCTTCCGCCGTCAGTTGGAGGCGATTGGCCAGCACGGCGATGTGTTCCTGGGGATTTCGACTTCTGGCAATTCACCCAATATCTTGCTGGCGCTTGAACAGGCTCGCCGCCAGGGGATTACGACCATCGGATTTTCTGGCAAGGGTGGCGGCAAGATGGTGGAGCTCTGCGACTACATGATTGCCGTGCCTTCGCCCGTGACCATGTACATTCAGCAGGCGCATCTGGCGCTGGAGCATTTGTTTTGTCTGCTGGTGGAGCGGGGCTGCTTTGGCCAGGAGCTTTCCGCGGCTTCCATTGCCGCAACGGAGAGGGTTTAAGGCACGATGGAAGCAATCATTTTGGCAGGTGGATTTGGCACGCGGCTGGCCGCGCGGCTCAACAACATTCCCAAGCCCATGGCGCCGGTTGCGGGGCGTCCGTTTCTGGAGATTCTGCTCCGGCATCTTGAACGCAACGGCTGCACTCGCGTGCTGCTTTCGGTGGGGCATCTGCATCAGGTGATTCGGAATCACTTCGGTCCCGCGTGGGGCGGTATCGAGCTGGAGTACGTGGTGGAGCAGGAGCCTCTGGGTACCGGCGGCGCAATCCGCGCGGCGCTCGATCAGATACGGGAAGAGTCAGCTCTGGTGCTGAACGGCGACACGTTTCTTGCCGCGGACCTGCGCGCGATGATGGTGGCACACAGCCAGGCCCATGCGGTGTTCAGCATGGCTGTGGCACAGCAGCCTGATATTGCGCGTTACGGCGGCGTTGTGGTGGAAGATGGACGGGTGCGTGGCTTTGAAGAGAAGAGCCGCTCCGGTCCCGGCTGGATCAATGCCGGTGTGTATGCGCTGCGCCGCGATCTGGCGTGGCCTGCCGGGCTCGCCGACAAGTTCTCCTTCGAACGGGACTTCATGATGCCCCAGGTGGCGCAGCTTGCGCCGCTGGCCTTCCCGGTGGAGGGCTTCTTTCTCGACATCGGCGTGCCGGAAGATCTGGATCGCGCGCAGACGGAGTTGGCTGGATTCTAGGTGTGATATGCAGCCATGCCGCGTTTGCGCGTACAGATTTGCCGAGGACAACGCATCGTCTCCAGAGAAAAAATCAAAGCCGGGAACAGGGTAATCCTGTCCCCGGCTTTTTGAGCGACAAGGGGCTGTTTTTACAGCACAGCGTTGGCCGTAATCACGGCCTTGTAATACTCGGCGCTGAGCTTGGGCGTGCGCTTCTGGGTTTTGAAGTCTACGTAGTGGATGCCAAAGCGCTTCGAATAGCCATCGGCCCATTCGAAGTTATCGAGCAGGCTCCACAGGAAGTAGCCCTTGATGGGATAGCCCTCGCTGGCAGCACGCTGCAGGTTGGTGATGTGGTTGCGCAGATACATCACGCGGTCGATGTCCTCGATGCGGCCTTCGGCGTTCGGCACGTCGTCCGACGAACAGCCATTTTCGGTGATGAAGACGCCCTTCGGCTTCCAGAGATCGCTCACATTGCGGATCGCCCAGTAGAGGCACTCGGGGCCAATGGCCAGCCAGGGTGATGCCATGTGCGGATACGAACTGGGGCGCGGATCGATGGCATAGCCGCGTGCTGAGCCATCGGCCCGCACGTAGGTGGGAGTGTAGACGTTCAATCCCACAAAATCGAGTTTGCTGCTGATGGCTTCCATGTCGCCCGGCTGCACCTTGGGTGCGTTGGCGCCTTCCTTCTCCAGATACACATCCAGGTAGCGGCCTTCCATGACTGCGGTCAGGAAGGGTGCATTGTGCTCGCGGAAGGCTTTTTGAGCAGCGGTAATGTGCTCGGGCGTTTCGATAACCGGCACCATGACCGTGGCGTTTTCCGCCAATCCAACTTCGGTACCAGGCTGTGCATTGGCGCGGATGGCCTGCACGCCCAGACCGTGGGCCAGAATGCCATGGTGGCGCACTTGATTGGCTTCTGCCGCGGGCAGCTTGAGGCCGGGGGCGAAACGGCCATCGCGATACCCAATGTCGGTGAAGCAGGTGAACTCGTTGGTGGTCATGAAGTGCTGAACGCGGTCACCCAGATTCTTGGCGACAAAGGCGGCGTAGTCGGCAAAGGCTTTGACGGTATCGCGCGACTGCCATCCGCCGGGTAGGGCCGCGGGCAGATCCCAGTGGAAGAGCGTGACGTAAGGCGTGATGCCGGCGGCGTGCAGCTCATCGAGCACGCGCTTGTAGTAATCCAATCCCGCCGGATTCACCGGACCCTTGCCGGTGGGGAAGATGCGCGACCAACTGAGCGACATACGATAAGTCTTCACGCCCAGGTCCTTCAGCAGCAGTACGTCTTCCTTGTAGCGGTGATAGCTGTCGTCGGCCACATCGCCGGTTTCGCCGTTGAAGGTTTTGCCTGGGGTATGGGAAAACACATCCCAGACCGAGGGGCCACGACCGTCGTCTTGGGCTCCGCCTTCAATCTGGTAAGCAGCCGTGGCGCAACCCCACAAAAATCCCTTGGGAAAGGCGCGCTTCTGGACTTCCGGGGTGGCGGCGTGCGCGGCAATTCCAGGCAACTGAACACCGGCAAGCGCGGCAGCGGCGGCTGCGCTCATGCCGAACTGACGGCGAGTGAACTTCTCCATACTTTTCTCCTCAATCTTGTTGGCGCGGGATGGACCGTACGCCGGATCTTGATGCGAATGCGGGATGGCAGCTAAAGCACTGTATTGGCGGCGACGACGGCCTTGTAGTATTCGGCGCTGAGTTTGGGTGTGCGCTTCAGGGTCTTGAAGTCCACGTAGTGAATACCGAAGCGCTTGGAGTAGCCAAAGTACCACTCGAAGTTGTCGAGCAGGCTCCACAGAAAGTAGCCCTTGATGGGATACCCTTCGGCGGCGGCGCGCTGCAGGTGTCCGATGTGGTTGCGCAAGTACATGAGACGGTCGGTGTCATTCACGCGACCGTCGGCAGTCATCTCATCGTTGGCTGAGCAGCCATTTTCTGAAATGTAGATAGCCTTGGGATTCCAGATTTCTGTGACGTTGCGAATGGCCCAATAGAGGCTTTCCGGTCCGAGCGAGAGCCATTCGGAGGCCATGTGCGGATACGATGTGGGCTGCGGTTCGATCTTGTAGCCCCGGGATGAGCCGTCGGCCCGCACATATCCGGTGCCGTAGACGTTCAGACCCACAAAGTCGAGTGGGGAGCCGATGGCTTCCATATCGCCCGGCTGTACCTTGGGTGCATCGGCGCCTTCCTTCTCCAAGTACACGTCGAGGTAGCGACCTTCCAGCACGGCGGTCAAAAAGTGCGCGTTGGTTTCGCGGGTGGCCTTCTGCGCGGCGGCAATGTGCTCTGGCGTTTCAACCACGGGCGCATAGGTGCCGGGATTTTCCGCCAACCCCACCTGCGTGCCGGCAGGAGCATGGGCGCGGATGGCCTGCACGCCGAGCCCGTGGGCTAGCAGTCCGTTATGGCGCACCTGATTGGTCTCAGCGGCCGGAAGAGCCAGCCCTGGCGCCGAACGGAAGCCTTTCCGATATCCATGATCGGTGAAGCCGCCGAACTCGTTGGTGGTCATGAAGTGCTGGACGCGGTCGCCCAGGTTCTTGGCGATAAATGCGGCATAGTCGGCAAAGGCTTTGGCTGTATCGCGCGATTGCCATCCACCGGGCAGAGCGGCGGGCAGATCCCAATGAAAGAGAGTGACGTAGGGTGTGATGCCGGCGGCGTGCAGTTCATCAAGCACCCACTTGTAGTAGTCGAGTCCGGCGGGATTCACACGACCCTTGCCTTCAGGGAAGATGCGAGGCCAGGCAATCGACAGGCGGTAGGTCTGTACGCCCAGATTCTTGAGCAGCGCGACGTCTTCCTTGTAGCGGTGGTAGCTGTCGTCGGCTACGTCGCCCGTATCGCCGTTGAAGGTCTTGCCCGGCGTATGGGAGAAGACATCCCAGACCGAGGGGCCTCGTCCGTCGTCCTTGGCTCCGCCCTCAATCTGGTAGGCGGCTGTGGCGCATCCCCAGAGAAACCCCTTGGGAAAAGCGCGCGCGGAAGACGGTGCGGTGGCGGCGAGAGATGGTTCAGGCAACTGAAGTCCAGCAGCCGCTGCCGTGGCGCCAAGGCCAAAGAAGCGGCGAGTGAATCGGTCCATAACGATCTGTTTCCTCCGAGCGATGGACTGCCCCCGGCATTTATCCGGTGTTGCTGGCCAGTAGTGCAATCGATCAGAAGGGATTATAGGGATCAGTTGCGGTTGCGGGCAGTATCAACGTGTAACAAGCGGGGGCTGATACGAAATTTTATCTATGCATGTTGTTGATAATAAATATATTTTTCAGGACATAATGGTGGGACTGCCTTGCTGCGCCACGGAGGCGGCCAGCATTTCTGGTTGATTTCAAGTAACGCGCGAGTTACCATTTCCAGTGATCGAAGTACGCGATTACGTGGCTCGAAACGGCGCGGTTCCCTTCCGTGACTGGCTCGGTCGCATCGATACCGGAGCAAGGGCGCGCATCGTGACAGCCATACTGCGCCTTGAGATGGGAAATTTCTCTGCGGCGCAGAGTGTGGGTGCTGGAGTGAGCGAGCTTCGACTCGATTTTGGTCCAGGCTACAGAGTGTATTTTGGCCGGGATGGCGAGAAACTGGTGATCCTGGTTGGAGGCGGTACCAAGAAGCGCCAGCAGACTGACATTGAAATTGCCCAACGGCTATGGGCAGAGTACAAACGCAGAAAAAAGGAACAGTAGATGGCACTGACAAGATCGTTTCGCGAGACCATCAGCGAACAGCTCACCGACCGGAAGTTTCGGAGAGAGATGCTGCGCGAGGCGGTGGCCACCATGCTGGCTGGCGATCTGGACGTGGCCAAAGCCGTATTGCGGGAGTACATCAACGGCACAGTTGGATTTGTGGCGTTGGGGAAGGCGCTGGAGAAGTCGCCGAAGAGCCTGATGCGCATGCTGAGTCCGAGTGGGAACCCTCATGCGCGGAATCTGCTAGAGATTGTGGCTTACCTTCAACAGCATGAAGGTGCTTCATTCAGGGTGACAATTGCAGCAGCAGCATGAGTCCATGAGTGCACAATAAAAAGCCGCAACCCCGAAGGGCTGCGGCTTTTTCTTTCTTGCGATGTTTGTTGCTGGCTGACAGGGGCGAAGCCCTCTGCTGCATGCAATGCTACATTTCTTTGACGCCGTCCACGAAGGCCTTCAGCTTGCGGCTGCGGCTGGGGTGGCGGAGCTTGCGCAGCGCCTTGGCTTCGATCTGGCGGATGCGCTCGCGGGTCACCTGGAAGCTCTGGCCCACCTCTTCCAGCGTGTGCTCGGAACCATCTTCGAGGCCGAAGCGCATCTTGATCACGCGCTCCTCGCGCGGGGTGAGCGTGCGCAGCACCTGCGAGGTGTACTCCTTCAGGTTCACGCTGATCACGGCCTCGGAGGGCGAAACGGCCTGGCGATCTTCGATGAAGTCGCCCAGGTGCGAATCTTCTTCTTCGCCGATGGGGGTTTCCAGCGAGATGGGCTCCTGCGCGATCTTGAGCACCTTGCGGACCTTGGCCACCGGGATGTCCATGCGGCGTGCGATCTCTTCGCTGCTGGGCTCGCGACCCAGTTCCTGGACCAACTGACGGCTGGTGCGGATCAGCTTGTTGATGGTCTCGATCATGTGCACCGGGATACGGATGGTGCGGGCCTGATCGGCGATGGCGCGGGTGATGGCCTGACGGATCCACCACGTGGCGTAGGTCGAGAACTTGTAACCACGACGGTATTCGAACTTGTCCACAGCCTTCATCAGGCCGATGTTGCCTTCCTGGATGAGGTCGAGGAACTGCAGGCCGCGATTGGTGTACTTCTTGGCGATGGAGACCACCAGACGAAGGTTGGCCTCGATCAGCTCGCGCTTGGCCTGCTCGGCGTCCATATCGCCCTGGATCATTTCGCGCTGCGTGCGCTTGAGCTCGGCGATGGAAACACCGGCGTCGCCTTCGATCTTTTCCAGATCGGTTTTGCAATTCTTCTGCTGGCGGCGGTATTCCTTCTTGAGCTCTTCACTCTTGGAGGCCTCGAACTTCTGATCGAGCGAGCGGATCTGGCGTTCCAGAGTGCGCATGTTGTCCACGGTCTTGTTCACGCGGTCCAGCAGGCGCTTGCGCTCCATGGGGGTGTACTTGAGTTCGCGGACGACGCGCGAGATCAACACCTTTTCACGGGCTACAAGCCAGCGGTTCTTGCGCACTTCCTTAATCTTGGCCTTGGGTGCGTTGGCCGGCAGAGCAATAATCTTCTCTTCGAAGCTGGCAATCTTCTTCTGGTGCTTGATGAGCTGGTCGACGCGGGCCACGGTGGACTTGACGCGGGCCTGCACCACATCTTCGGTGAGCTCTTCTTCGTCGAAGACCACAACTTCTTTGACATTGCGCACGCCGCGCTTCAAGTCTTCGCCGAGAGCAATGATTTCGCGGATAACAATCGGCGAACGCGAGATGGCCTTCATCACGCGGAGCTGGCCGCGCTCGATGCGCTTGGCAATCTCCACTTCGCCTTCGCGGGTGAGCAAGGGCACGGTGCCCATCTCCCGCAGATACATGCGGACCGGATCGTTGGTCTTTTCGAGCGTGCCGGGCGTCAGGTCCAGCTCAACGTCTTCGCCATCTTCCTGGTCGAAGTCCTTATCGCCAGCGAACTTGGGGTTATCCAGCAGGTCGATGCCCTGGGTGCCGATGGTGGTGATCAGATCGTCCAGGTCATCGCCGGAGTTCATCTCATCCGGCAGCATGTCATTCACGTCGCCGTAGGTGAGATATCCCTTCTCTTTACCGACCTCAATCAGTCCTTCAATCTCGTGCTCGTATTTGTCGTCAATCGCCAAAATATCCCTGCTCTTCTGCGCACTCATGTCTAGGCACCGGACTGCGCGACGGTGCGATGTCTGCGAATGTGTTCGCCGAATTTCTCGTCAAGAGATATATCGGCACACAGACACAAACCTGCGGTTACCCGCGGATAGGGGTGTGTTCAGGTAGCTCGGAGCAGATGACAAGCGCTTCAGGATCCAGTCCTGGTTGGCCCGCGAGCCGCAGCTCATAGATGGGGCGAAAGGGCGCGCATCCTCACAGAGATCAACAGAATATCACACCCCACCCTGCTCCGCCAGATCGTGCCTTGGCAAAACATCGAGCTGAATGGACCGTCCTGAACCAGAGGGGCTTGACTTACCTGCTGAAAGCTCCTGTTCCTCTAGAGATATAGACGCAATCTTGCCGCGTTTCGATGCATGATTCAGGCACTGTGTAAGCGAAGGGTTTTGCTGAAGAAGATTTTGGATTGACATTTAGTTCGATGTAGAACTATTCTGCGGCGAATGATTTGGAGTGCGCTGTTTGGATGGCAGCGTCCCCTCGGGTCGTTCGAAAGGAGCCGTACATGTTTTCTCACGTTCTGTGTATTGCGGGTCTGTTGTTTATGGGTAGCTCCACTGCCCGAATGGAGGCTGCTCCGGCGGCGGACAAAGATGTTTCCGCCGCTATTCTTGCCATGGAAAGGGCTGCTCTGGATCGCTCGGACAAGGGGGATACGGAGGGGTTTCTGGAAATCTCCGCGCCTGACGTCACCTACTTCGATCCATTTCTCGATGCGCCGATCCGCGGACTGGAAAATCTGCGTGCCTATTATCGCGGATTTCCTGTCCAACAAAATCCGCCTGGAGAGATGACGAACGCGCATGTGCAGGTGCTGGGTACGGTCGCGGTGCTCACCTTCAATTACACTTCCCACAGCAAGATGGGAACTCTGCACTGGAACACCACAGAGGTTTATCACCAGGGGCCGGAGGGATGGCGCATTGTGCATACCAACTGGGCGCTGATGAAGCTCCACCTGTGCAAGCCTGAGTAAAGGAACAGCTATGCCCGATTCCCAAGCGGTATTGGAGATGATGACCACAGCGGAAGCGGTGTATCTGGCCACCGTCCGGGATGGCGCGCCCCGCATACGGGCCATGGTGAACTTGCGGCATCCGGAGGCGTTTCCCGGCATAAGTCCGTTTTGCCGTGCGCAGGGTTTTGTCTGCTACTTTGCTACGTCGTTGGCCTCGGGCAAAGTGGATGAACTCACGGCCGATCCATCGGCCTCGGTTTACTTTGCCGATCCCCGCTCCACGCACGGGATTGAGCTGCGGGGCAAGGTGGAAGTTTTGACCGACCCCGAGCTCAGGCAGACGCTGTGGCAAGAGGTGTGGCGGGTTTACTGGCCCTCCGGGGAAACCGATCCGGACTATGCGGTGCTCCGCTTCACGCCATGGAGTGCCTGCGGGTGGTGGGGAACCGAGCCTTTCCGTCTGGAGCTGAGTCGCCAATGAAGCGCCAAGGTGGTTTCCTGGTTGCCAAGGTGCACCAAACAGCGGGCCGCGTCTTTGCACGCATGCTGCGCCAGCGCCAGATTGACACCAATCCGGCGCTGGGCCGCATTTTGTTTGTCTTGTGGGAGCATGGTCCGCTCACCATTCACGAACTGGCCCGGCGCGTCTCCCTGGGCAAGTCCACGCTGACCAGCGCTCTGGACCGGCTGGAAAGCAGCGGGCAGGTGGTACGCGTCCGCTCGGCTGAAGATCGTCGCAAGATTTTTATCGAGCTGACCCCGGAAAACAAAACGCTGCATACGCTCTATGGCGAGGTCTCCGATGCGATGAGCGAGATTTTCTATGCCGGCATCTCGGAGTGCGAAGCGGAGGAGTTCGAACGCACGCTCGAACGCATTTTGCGAAATCTGACGCAGTTTGAATCGGGTCAGGCGGAGTGAGGAGCTGTTTCTAGAGTGGTTTCAGGATAGATAGACCTAATCCGATTGCATCCGATGCCGCCCCTCCTTTGGGTCGGGTCGACTGGGCTGCTTCACTTCGTGGGCACAGCAATCCTGAAACCGCTCTAGCCTCGCACTTCGCGCAGCGCGCGGTCGAGATCGAGCTTTTGCTGGGTCAGGGTGATGACCTCGGCAAAGTCGCCCCGGCGCTCGGCCTCGGCAATCAGGGTGCGCAGTTCTCGCTGGCGATGTTCCATGGCGCGCTCCTGAATCTCCTGTACCGTGCTGAGCACTTCAGCAATCTCCGGCGGGCGGGTCTCACCCAGTAGGGCCTCTGCCACCAGGGCGCGCAAACCTTCGTCCTGTACCGCGACCATCGGATCCTTTGACTCGCGGGTGGAGAGTGGGATGAGGGCCTGGAAGGTTCCAAGGTGTTCAAACCAGGCGGGTTGCTCTGTCAAAGCCTGGGCGGCCAGGCGGCGCGACTCGCCATGCTCGGGATCTTCGATGGCGAGCGCGCGGATCAGCACCCGTTCCACTTCCGTAAGCTGCGATTGCTTGACTTCCACGCGGTCGCGGCGCATGAGCGCAGCCTGGCGCAGCTCCTCGCGCAAAACCGCGGAATCGATGCCCAGCTTTTGGGCGGCATCGTGCGCAAACTGGTCGCGGCTAAGTTTCTCGGGAATGCGCCGGATATGCGGCAGAAGGAAGTTCATAGCCTTGACCTTCTGCTCCGGGCTGGCTCCGGGAAAGGCAAGCCGTGCACGCTCAATCAGGTAATCGGACTGACGGCGGGCGCTCTTGAGCGCCGCCATGTAGGCGTCCAGGCCTCGTTCGCGGATGAAGCGATCCGGATCCAGCCCATCGGCCAGGGTCACGATCTTCAGCGTGAAGCCTTCTTCGGTAAGCAGCGCGATGGATTTTTCCGCAGCATTGGCGCCAGCCGCGTCGGGGTCGAAGTTGACCACCAGTTGCTGGGTGTGGCGGCGCAACAGGGCCACTTGCTGCTCGGTAAAGGCGGTGCCGCTGGTGGCAATCACGTTTTTGATGCCGCGCAGATACACGCTGATGGCATCCATCTGGCCTTCGACGAGCAAAGCAAAGTCCATCTGCCGGATGGCGGTCTTGGCCTTGTCCAGATTGAACAGCACCATGCCCTTCTGGTAGAGCGGCGTCTCGGGCGAGTTGATGTACTTCGGTCCGGCCTTTTCGCCGGTTTCGAGCGTGCGGGCGGTAAAGGCGATCACACGGCCGCTTTCGTTGGAGATGGGAAAGGTGATGCGCTTGCGGAAGCGGTCGTACATGGGCCCCTGCGACCCGTCGCCTTGCTCTTTCCAACTGAAGAGGCCGCTGGCGCGCAGGGCCTCCTGATCGGCCATATGAAGGAGTCGGTCGCGCAGCACGTGAAAGGCGTCGGGTGCGTAGCCGATGCGGAAGTGCTTGATGCCTTCCGGCGTCATGCCGCGTCCGGCCAGATACTCGCGCGCCACGGCGCCCTCGGGCGATTGCAACTGCTCCTCGAAAAATGTGGTTGCCGCCTCATGCAAGGCGATCAACTTGCCGCGCATCCGCGCTTCCGCGGCCTCTTCCGGCGAGTTGAATTCGCGCTTGGGCAGCGGGATGCCGCACTTCATGGCGACAATCTTGACCGCCTCCGGAAAGGTGACGTTCTCGATCTTCATCACAAAGGTGAACATGTCGCCCGAGACGCCGCAGCCAAAGCAGTGGAAGAACTGTCGCACGGCGTGAACGTTGAAACTGGGCGATTTCTCCTTGTGGAAGGGGCACAGGCCGCTGTAGTTGGTGGCCCCGGCCTTGCGCAGACGGATATAGCCCTCGACGATCTTGACGATGTCGGCCTGCTGCTTCACGATCTGGGCAAAGTCGCTCACGGGGTTCTTATTGAGCATAAAGCCTGGCGGAGGTGAATTCCACGCCGGTAAGACGGCTGGGCAAAATGTAATCACATTTGTGCTAACATTGGTGCAGGAGGATTGCATGCCCGCTCCCGTCCGCAAGAAGAATTCCCCTGCCGAAGAGGCGTCGGTGTATCGCGGTCGCCAAACCCGTACCGGCAACTCCTCTGGCCTCCGCTTTGAGGGTGCACTCTTCAAAAGCCATCCCGAGTTCAATGGTGAGGTGCGCGCACACGTGATCGCTCCCGGGCGGATGCTGGTTATTGCAGATCCCGCCAAGCCGCCCAAGTCCGATCCAGTGATGGAGTCGTTTCTGGCCTTCCTGGCGCAGGACCTGGCCGCGCATCCGGAGACGGTGCGCCCGCTTGATGCGGCTCGTGTCCGCCGCCTGAGCAAGCTCACGGAAAATGTCAGTGTGGATGCGGACGAAGATCTTGGCGACGAGATTCTGCTCTGATACGGAGCGTTCCACATGATCGTGAATGGCTGGCGTCTGTATCTCTATCCACTTTTCGATTTTCAGCTCCGGCAACTGGAAGAGCGGGTTGCGGCGCTGGCCGCGGCTGATCCCGGAAGTTATCGCGAACACCCTGCAAGCAAGCTTCTGGCCACCATCCGGCGCATGGTGCTGGAGGTGATTCCGCGCGATCCTGCCGCAGCGGAGTTCCGGCAAGGCAATACCCTTGGTGCCGACAATCGACACTGGTTCCGCGCCAAGTTCCATCAACGCTACCGGCTTTTCTATCGCTTCTCTAGCCGCGAAAAGGTTATCGTCTACGCCTGGATCAACGACGAACGGACGCTGCGTAAGGCCGGCGCAAAGACCGACCCTTATCGCGTTTTCCGTGCAATGCTTGAGGCCGGCAACCCTCCGTCAACGCTGGAAGAGCTCCTCCACCGCGCCCAGGAGATCGAGGGTTGAGAGCGCAAGCCAACAGAGGGCCGACGTGGGCAGCGTCCAAATTTGAACTCCGCTGCCTCATTCCTCTACTGCAGCAGCTAACGTGCTGCGAATCCACTGCGAGACGGTCTGATCGGCTTTTCGTGCAGCTGCAACGATGCGGTTAATTTCCGTGCCATTGAATCGAACCGGCACGATCCGGCCCTTAGCCTGATCCTTGGGAAGCTTCGGCCGGCCAGGTTTACGTTTGGGCTGCTTCGGCATCTGTGAGCTCCAGCATGATAGCGGCTCGAATAGCTGTTTCAAGTGATACTACATATTGATAAATGTATTACAGTAACTATTGTACATTAACTGGCACGAACATTCTTATGGTGGTGTTGGCCTGTCCTCAATCCATCCATAGGAGAATTTGAAATTGGGTAGATCAGATATCGGCTTGTCGTACTTGGGGTTTATTGAATGCTGGCCTGGCGTCAATCTGGTAACAGAGGCTCTGTAATCCCAGAACATTTTCTTGCCCTTTCTGAACTGAAGCGATTCGTATGAAGTCCCGTTTTGCGCGTAAATCATGATGACAAATGAGGCATAGCCGGGAGGAGAATTACCAGGAGTCGGCGTCAACTGCACGTCCAATTCGCGAACTAAATGCGGCGCAAGTGTTCCGACGAAAATTACCTGAGAACTCTTGACCGGGACTGTGGTCATGTCCTTTATGACCACAGTTACGCCGGTCAGGGGAAACTTACATGGATTGACAATCGCCAAAGGCACCCTCCCGTCGTCCGTAGGAGACTGCGGCGCTAAGTAGGCAACCGCGTCTCCTCCAGTGAGATTTGCTAGTGTGTCCTTAGCTACGTTTGCAATTTCTTGAGTAGTGGTGAGGACACCATTGACCCGAGAGATTGTTGAGTTGTATTGGCTAGTCCCCGTCGCAATGGCGGTTTCCAAGCCACCGGCAATGGACTGGAACTGCTGGTTTTGTCGATCTCGTTCTGCCTTAACAGCCTCATCACTTCTCTTGATTGCGAGAACTTCAAGGATTGCGAAGGCGATAAGGATCGCTACCCACGTAAATTTTTCTGCCGGATGCATTTGCGGACGAACGCTCATAATGCCCGCTGCGAGTGCAAGGAAACCTATAGAGATGCCGGGGGATTGGGGGACAAAACACGCCCATAGCGCAGAACTCACAGCCGTAACGACAAGAACCCACATCAACACTCGGTTGTGATTCCAAAACTCTTCGACTCTCTTCCAAAATTCGGCCATGCCCGCGATCCTCTCACCACTTCCTCGGGCATGTCTACATTTTTTTGTATTACACTATTCGCGCTATTTCTGGGAGTGAGGCACAGATGAGGAAGGGGCGTACTAAAAACAAATTAGGACACTATCCTGCGCGTACAATCGTGCCTATGAACCTTTCCGCGATTCAGACTGCTCTGCGCGAGGCTGGCCTGGACGGCTGGCTGTTCTACGACCATCACCATCGCGATCCCCTGGCCGCCACGATTCTGGGGCTGGATCCCAGGGCGCACATCACCCGCCGCTGGTACTACTTCATTCCTGCCACGGGTGAGCCGCGCAAGCTGGTGCACCGCATCGAGCAGTTCCGTCTGGACACCCTGCCAGGCGAGAAGAGCATGTACTCCAGTTGGCAGGAGCTGCATGCGGAGATCCAGACGCTGCTCCAGGGCCAGGAAAAGATTGCCATGCAGTACTCGCCCAATAACGACATCATGTATGTCTCCATGGTGGATGCGGGCACGGTGGAATTTTTGCGCTCGCTGGGCAAAACCATTGTGAGTTCCGCTAATCTGGTGGCCCAGTTTCAGGCGGTGCTTACCGAAGAGCAGAAAACAACTCATACGGTGGCTCAGAAGGCGATTGACGAGCTGCTGGCCGAGGGCTGGCTGGAGATTGGCCGCCGCCTGCGTCCAGCCGTGGGCAAGGCCGAGCCCTACACGGAATACGATCACGTTCAGTGGCTGAGCCAGGCCATGCGCCGCGCCGGGCTCACCTGGGACGACGGGCCGAATGTCAGCGTGAATGCGCATTGTTCCGACTCGCATTACGAGCCCACAGCCACTAATTGCGCCACCATCCATGAAGGCGATTTTCTGCTGATCGATATCTGGGCCCGCGCGGATGCGCCCGGCTCGGTTTACTACGACATCACATGGACCGGCACCGTGGGTCGCGCGCCGAGCGAGCTGGAGCAGAAGGTCTTCCACTCCGTATTGGCGGCTCGTGATGCGGCCATTCAGACCGTGCAGGACGCTTACGCGGCAGGCAAGCCGATCCATGGCTGGCAGGCCGACGATGCGGCCCGTGGAGCCATTCAGGCGGCAGGCTTTGGCCCATACTTTACGCATCGCACCGGCCACAATATTACCGAGCAGATTCACGGGCCCGGTGCGAATCTCGATAATCTCGAAACCCACGATGAGCGGTTGCTGCTGCCGAACACCTGTTTTTCGGTCGAGCCGGGTATCTATCTACCGGAGTTTGGCATCCGGAGCGAGATCGACATGATGACCGCGTCCGGCAAGGCCTGGGTGACGGGAAAGATCCAGCGCGAACTGGTGCGGATCTAGGGGCGGGCGGACGAGGGACGAAGGGACTAGGGACTAAGGTGCGAGGTGCTAGGTTCTAGGTGCTGGGTGCTAGCTGTGGATAAGGGTCTCGAGCCTGAGAGGTGCATGAACGGCCGGCGGAACTGCCTTGAGGTAAGTGATGGATCTTCAGTCCAGGAAGCGACATTATCTCGACAGCTTATTGCCCTTCTATCCCTTCGTACCGGATCACCACCGTCGAGCTGGATGCTCTTAGTCCTTAGTCCCTAGAACCTCGCACCTAGCACCTCGCCCCCCCGTCCCTTGTCCCTTAGCCACTTTTCGAGGAACTATCCCCGGTGCTCCTGCGTATCACGAACAGCGTGCCGCAGGCATCTCCGCCAGCGGTGCGATAGAATCAGGAAGAAATGGCGACAGAACCCAACAAGAACGTTTTTGCCGGCAAGGGCGCACAGAAGATTGATTTTGTGCCCTTTCTCGCTGGCTGGCTGGTACCAGGCGCAGGGCATTTTCTGCTGCGCAAGTGGGGTCGCGGAGCTCTGATTGCAGCTTCCGTCCTGGGCATGTTTGGCTGTGGACTGGCTATGCAGGGCAAGGTCTACACCGGCGTGGCGGATGTGTTGGACATCTTGAACATGGCTGGCGACATGGGCAATGGCATCCTCTATCTGGCCGCCCGCGTCTTTGGCTGGGGTGCGGACCAGGTGCAGGTCACCATTGGCGACTACGGCACGCGCTTTATCGGCGTGGCCGGTCTGCTGAACATTATTGCCGCTGTTGACGCGCACCGGATGCGCAACGGGAGGAAGCCGCTGTGATGCATCCCTCTCACTTCACCGCTGTTCTGCTGTTTGCACTGTTTGCGTCCACGGTTTTCGGCATCACCATGCGCGATACGCCGAAGAAAATGCTGCGCTATGGAATTTTCTGCTTTGTGGCTTTCACCGGATCGGCCATTGTGCTGAGCTGGCTAATGTTTCTGATCGCCCGCTAACACCTGGCACCTGCGGTGCGGCTAACTCGCTTCGCGATGCTCGATACGTTCTTTCGGACTTGATGGCGCCTCCTTGTGGGGCGCCTTACTCGTTTCTGGGAGTGACCTATGCGCGGCGCGGGCGCTGCCACACAGCGGCGTCAAAGTTGTGTGCGCAGGTGTAGCCTTCCGCCTCATAGAGCTCGATGGCGTTGGCGTTGGCTTCGGTCACAGTGAGGGAAATCTCACTGACGCCCTGGCGCAGAAAGCCATGCGCGGCCAAGGACAACAGCGTGCGGCCCAGTCCCTTGCGGCGGTAGGCGGGGTGCACACAGATCTGCGTGATGTGGCCGCTGGTGGGGCTTACGCGCGAGCCCAGCAAAAGTCCGGCGAACTCCCGTGTCGTGCGATGCGCAATCACAGAGGAGACTGGCGCGGAGAAGGTCCCGCAACCGGAATACCGGACAATGTTATTCAAAAAGCGCATGGAGCCATGCACGGTCCGGTATTGGTCGTTGATGATGCTGTCGGGATGGTCGCGATAGGCTTCGGCAATCAGCCGCGCGGCCGGTGTAAGGTCTTCGTCGCGCCAGGAGCGGAGCTCGAGCTCCGGAGGCAGCGTCACGCGAGGGGAACTCCAGCGGCCCACCAGTTGCTGCACCATGAACAGACGCCGAAAGATGTGGAATCCGGCCTCGCGGAAGGTGCGGGAGTGGGTGCCGGAGGGATGGATAAGAATCTGCGATTCGATCCGCTCAATCTGAGGAGAGTTCAGCAACAGCTCCAGCAGGTGGATGAGCAGCTTGTCTTCCAGCGCCCGCGGGCCGCCAGGATAGGTGTCGGTGATGGGGCTGTTGGCGGCAAAGACATCGCCAATGACAGTTTTGCTCTCCTCATGCACGCAGAAGATGTAGCCAGTCACCAGATCGTCGGCCAGGGCGGCAAAACCGGGCAGAGCGCGGTTGTCCAGGTATTGGGTGAGCAGGCGGGTGGAGTTGCGGTAGTCCCAGTGCAGACGATCGGCCCAGACGGCGTTCTCTACTTCAAGCACAGGCTTGAGCATCGCTGCGGTAAAGTGCCGCAGATCGAGGACCTCAACGGATGCGCCGGAATATGCCATGCTTCTCACAATGCCCGCCTGG
>Ga0207834_1000182_pt1 | contig 22531 bp, 20 predicted proteins | sample LuqExpMetagenom5_FD_187763 | JGI IMG/M metagenome (GOLD analysis project Ga0207834, IMG submission 187763) | Tropical forest soil microbial communities from Luquillo Experimental Forest, Puerto Rico - Sample 5 (SPAdes) | ecosystem: Environmental > Terrestrial > Soil > Tropical forest ...
CGCAGGAACTCCTGCCCCTGCAGCATACCGGCGATACAGAGAAATCGTTCCATCCCTGCGGTTCAGGCCTCCGGAGGACAGTCTATCTCCCTGGCGGGCAAAAGTTGCTCGAACGCTGCGCCAGCCCTCGGTCCGAAGAGCAGACTTGGACCACGAGGTGTGGATGGTTCTACTATAGACCCTTGTGCTGCTGCACGATACGCCATCGCGGAGTGCTTCTTCATGCTCGATAGCCACCAGTTTGCTTTGCTTCACGACACACTGACCAACCTCTGGCACCAGGCGAAGCCGGCCGAGAATCCGACCGGAACGCCCCTGCAGCAATTGGTGGCTCGCCAGCACCGCGCCAACTTCGAGCTGTGGCACATTGAGGACGAGGCACGCGATCCGCAGGCATCCGATGCCCAGATGGCCAGCACCAAACGGCGCATCGACCGCACCAACCAGTTGCGCAACGATCTGGTGGAACAGATTGATCTGGCCTTGCTCGACTGGCTGGCCGAGCGGGACCTGCCCGCCCCCAGTGCTCCGCTGCACTCGGAGACAGCCGGACTGATCATTGACCGGCTCTCGATTCTTTCGCTGAAGATCTTCCACACCCGCGAGCAGGCCGAGCGGGCCGACGTGGACCAGGAACACCGGGAACGCAGCCTGCAGCGGCTAGCTGTACTCGAAGAACAGCGCGGCGACCTGGCCGGCTGCCTGGGCGTATTGTGGAACGAAACCCTGGCTGGCCGGCGGCGCTTTAAACTTTACCGGCAGATGAAGATGTACAACGATCCGGCGCTGAACCCGGCAATTTACGGCAAAAAGCGCTCCCAGACGCCGGAATGAGAGCATCCTGACGGCCTACCCATTGACGCCGGGCCGGCGAATGCGTATAAAAGTTGCCTGAGCAGTCTCTTGCCCCGCGCGGCTCTCCCTGGCCTGCAACCGGCCACGAAGTCCCGCAGGGCAACGGCGCTCCTGGCAAACTCATGAAGCAAGAAGATCGCTCTACCCCCACGGGCCGCAAGAAGACCGGAGCTGGCGACAATCAGCCACCGGCCGCAGTCGCTTCGGCGATGTCCAGCTATATGACCGCTGTGCAATTGCTCCAGCAGGGCAGGTTTGAAAAGGCCTTGATCGCGCTGGAGAAGCTGTTGCCCACCGCGCCGCCAGAGCTCATCGAGCGCTGCCGGATGTACATCGCTACCTGCCAGCGTCAGCTGGAGAGGCCGGCACTGGAGTTCGCAACTCCGGAAGAACACTATGACTACGCCATTTCCCTGTTAAACACGGGTTACTTCGAGGATGCGCGCGAGCAGTTTCAGGCAATTCTCGCCTCCTATCCGACGGCTGACTACGTGTTCTATGGAATGGCGTTGCTGGATGCTATCACCGGCCAGCCGCAGGATTGCCTGCAGAATCTGGCCCGTGCCATCGAACTGAACCCGCGCAACCGGCTTCAGGCTCGGGTGGATAACGACTTCCAGAACATAGTAGACGATCCCCGGTTTACGGAGCTGCTCTACCCTGAAGTCCCGTAAGGATAGGATTTGAATTCAGTTCTTTCCCCCTCCGCACTGCAGACGGCCCCGGCCGGAACACCTGCAGGAGCTTTGCGTGTTGTCGCCCTGGGTGGCGGCACGGGGCTATCTGCCCTGTTGCGTGGCTTGCGCAGCTACGTTGCCGTTCCCGGCTCTGCATCCACGGACATTCCGGTCATCTCCGATCTGGCCGCCGTAGTCACGGTCACCGACGATGGCGGTTCCTCCGGCCGCTTGCGCGAAGAGTTCAACATGCTGCCTCCGGGCGATCTGCGCAACTGCATGGTGGCGCTGAGCGCGGAAGAGGACCTGCTCTCACGCCTGTTCAGCCATCGCTTCCGCTCCGGCCGCTCGCTGAAGGGGCACACCCTGGGCAACCTGTTTGTGGCCGCTCTGATGGAAACAACCGGAGACTTCGCCCTCGCCATCCAATTGGCGTCGAAGATTCTGGCCACGCGTGGTCGCATCTATCCTGCCACCACGGCCAATACCACGCTGGTAGCGCGCATGGACGACGGCTCCGAGGTGCGTGGCGAAACCAACATTACCGCCAGCAAGCGGCGCATTGTGGAACTGATGCTCGATCCGCCTTCGCCTGCTCCGTTGCCGGAGGCCCTGGATGCGATGGAACGCGCCGACCTGATCACGGTTGGCCCTGGCTCGCTCTACACCTCGCTGATCACCAACCTGCTGGTGGATGGTATTGCCGATGCGCTCAAGCGTGCTCGCGGTCTGCGGGTGTACATCTGCAACCTGATGACGCAACCCAATGAGAGCGTGGGCTTGTCGGCCGCCGATCACATTGAGAAGATCTACAAACACACCGGCGCACCAGTTTTTGACTGCGCGCTGATCAATACCGCTCCCTTTTCAGCGGACACGCTGGCCCGCTACGCCGCGCAAAGCGCCACGCCCATTGAGGCTGACCTGGAACGGATTGAAGCGCTAGGCGTGCGCGTGATTGCAGGCAATTTCTTTCAGGAGTCGCCGCTGGTGCGCCATCATGGACCGCGCGTCACAGAGGCATTGCTGGCGCTGGGACGCTCCCACCGACGGAGCTAAAGCAAGAAACGCTGCCCCTTGGCGTGTGCCTCAAGGGATAATCCTCCGGGTTGCAGGCGAACGTGCAGGCGCGTCAATGCATCTTGTGCCTGCGGCGGACCGCTGAAAGGCTGCAACTTCCCTGCTCTCTCCAGCGACAATTACCGCGCGGCGTTCTCCACGGGCGGAGGCAGTTCAAGCGCGATCACGCAATTACGACCATTGTGCTTGGCACGGTAAAGAGCCTGGTCCGCCAGCCGCAGCATGGCGTCGTGGGCCGTGGGAAATCCCGCGGCCACCCCCAAGCTGGCTGTAACGTGCAGATGGACGCCGGTATGCTCCACCGTGAGCGCCTGAATGGAATTGCGCAGTTGTTCGGCCCTCTGGCGCGCGGACTGAAAGCTGGATCCGGGCAGGATAATCAGGAATTCCTCGCCGCCATAGCGGCCTACCCAATCATAGGAACGCACGGAGCGCTGCAAGACGCGCGCCAATTGCACAATGGCCGCATCGCCCGCCGGATGGCCGTGCGAATCGTTGATCTGCTTGAAGTGATCCACGTCGATCATGATGATGCTCAGCGTGGTGCCTTCGCGGCGGCTGCGCTCCACCTCGCCCCGCAGACGATCGACGATGATGCGGTGATTCAGCAAGCCGGAGAGCCCATCGTGCTCGGCAAAATGGCGCATCTCATCGCGAGCACGCAACAGTTCGTTTTTCTCCCGCTCCAGTTCCTGGGTGCGCAACTGAACCGCATGTTCCAACTGGTGTTTCTGCCACACCAGCAAGTGAATACGCCAGCGCCAGAGCAGGAAGATCACCACAGCGAAAGCAACCAGCAGCAGGCCCCGGAAGTTCCACGACTGCCACCAGCGCGGGCGCACGGTAAAGGCAAACTCCACCAGCGGCGAAACCGCCGCGCCGGTCACATCGACGGTTTCTGCCTGGAAGACATAATAGCCGGGCGCGAGTCTGGGATAGCGCAGCGTCTCTTCCGCAGTTTCCACCCAGTCGCTTTCCAGCCCGAGCAAGCGGTAACGGATGCGAATGTGGTGCGCGTCGCGGAAGTTCAAGGCGGCCAGAGTAACCGTCAGCGGGCTGGGACTCCAGCGCACGGTGCCCTCGGGCCACACCTTCTGCTGTCCAAAATCGACCTGCTGGATTGCAGGCTTGCTCGGCACAATACTGGGCACGGCCGTGGGATGCAGCAAATGCGAGATTCCATCCGTGGTACCGATCCACATGCTGTGATCGGTGTCTTCATACAAGGCGCCGGTATTCGTATCGTTCCAGATGAGCCCGTCGTCCTGAGTCAGCCCGCGCCAAGTGCGGCCATCAAAGACCGTGACGCCGGCATCCTGCCCCACCCAGAGCCAGCCACGGCTATCCAAGGCAAGAGCAACCACCTGATCGGAGAGCAGGCGCGACCGCAAGATCCGCTCGCACTCCACCACCTTGGTGCCGCGCACCCGCATCCGCGTCAGGCCAGGATAAAGGCCCGCAGACCAAAGATTGCCCTGGCGATCCATGACGATCTGATGCGGAATCACACCCGACAGGCCGGTATCGATCCGCGCCCACCCCTTGGCATCTAATCGGTAGAGTGCCACGTCGGACGCTGCCCAGAGACGGCCTTCGGAGTCGAAACAAAGATTGCGGAAGCGGACCTTGGGGTTGGCAATGGCGGGCGCCGTCACCAGTTGCGGCTGCGCACCGGCCTTTCCTGAATCCAGATAGAAGAGCCCGTTGCTGGTGGCAATCCACAAGCGGCCCGAGGGACCGAACAGCAAGCGGTAGATGTCTGGCATATTCCAGGAGCGTGCGGCCAGCGTGTGCGTGTCGATCCGCAATAACTCGCCGGTGCCTGAGCCCATCCAGAGGCCGCCACCCGGCTCAAGCGCCATGGTCAGCGCGCGTACCGGAGAAACCCCTGCCCGCTGCCAGTGTCGAAGAACCGTGGAGTTGGGTTCCAGATAGTCCAGGCCTGCCTCGGTGCCGATCCAGAACCTGCCCTGGGAATCGCGCTGCGCCGCCCAGACAATGTCATTGGAGAGGCCGTTGGCCGCGTTATAGCCCTCCCACAGATCCTGCCCCACCCAGCGAAAAAGACCATGACCGACGATGCCGATCCAGATGGAGCCATCCAGATCCGTGATCAGTACGGAAATGTCGTAACGAGACAAGCCATTACGCTGCGAGATCAACCGCCAGTGATCGCCCATCCAGATGCCGAAGGAGGCACCCTGCGAGGCCATGATCCGGCCCTGCGCATCCACATTCAGCGCATCGAACTGCGACTCGTTCACCCGGCTCAGGACCGGGCGTTCCGTGTAGCGGAATTTCTGAAAATCAATTTCGCCAATATGCGTTCCGCCGCGCAGCCACAGATGGCCTCGCCCATCCACTTTCATGTGCAACCAGCGGTTACGGGGCATGTGCAGCAGAGCCCCCATGTGCTCCAGCCGCCCCTTCTCCAGCCGGCACAGGTCTTCTCCGCAGCCAAACCAGAGCGTTCCCGCCGGATCGGTCAACACGCTCCAGACATGCTCGTCGACCAGATGCAGATTGCGGCTGGCCCAGGTGGCGGGACCGGTCTGGCGCAGTTCATACACGCCGCTCCGGTCCGTCACCATGAACCGTCCCTGCCCCGTACGGGTAAACACCGAGCCAATGCGCAGAGAAAAACGGCTGCTCGGGTCAGGCGGCAAGATTTCAGTGAAGTTACCGGACACGCCACGGACAAAGACGCCCTCTGTGGTGCCGACCAGCAGATCGCCTTCCGGGGTGGCCAGAATGTCCTGAATGGTGCGGGCGTTCATGCCGCGGGATGGGCCAATTTTCGCGAACCGGATACCGTCAAACTGGTAGAGGCCGTTCTCGGTCCCCACCCAAAGATAGCCAGCGCTATCCTGAGCGGCGCAGTCGACATCCAGGTTGTCCAACCCCAAAACCGGTTCCGAAAAGCTGTAACGCTGGGCTTGAGTGGGCACATACAACAACGCGCCAGCCAGGATGCAGCAGGCGGTGGTTCGTAGCCCACTCCTCAGTTTCCATGCGACTTTCAGCAAGGCGAACCTTCTTGGAGAAAACTTAAGCTACATCATTATCTTAGTTTTTTGGCTAATCAACCACCAAAAACGCGAAGAGGTAGGCTTCAGTCACATACCGCAGGACCACAAGAGGACTCCGGCCATGAAGCGGAATCCGCGGGAAGATGCGACTCGTGCGGTTCCAGCGGCGTGGCAAAGAAGCGCTCCACCTGGTCGAGCACTGCTTCCCCCTGGCGCTCACGGTAGATCGCGGCGCGCAGACGTGCTCCTCCCGGCAACCCATGGGTGAACCAGGTGGTGAACTGCTTCATCTTGCCTGCCGGATCGCCCAGGCGATCAGCGCGGGGCAGATCCTTGGTGGCCTCCACCTCGGCCAGCAGCATGACAAAGTATGCTCGAATCATGCGGAAGCGGTCTTCGCGCGTAGGCGTGTCATACGCGCCCGTAGCGGTGTACTGGGCAATCTGACGGAAGATCCACGGATTGGTGGGGGCAGCCCGGCCGATCATCACCGCATCGCAGCCAGTTTGCGCCACCATGGCAGCGGCATCCTCCGGGGTACGAATATCGCCATTGCCGATAACCGGAATCGATACCGACTCCTTCACCGCGCGGATCCACTCCCAGTGCGCCTGGCCACTATAGCCCTGCTCGCGGGTACGAGCATGCAACGCCACGGCGTTCAGGCCCTCGTTCTCGGCCATTTTCGCCAGATCTACACACACAATCTCACGGTCGTTCCAGCCCATGCGGAACTTGACGGTAAAAGGAATCGACACGGCTTTGCGCACCGCGCGGAGAATCTCATGGATGCGTGGCATGTCGCGCAGCAAACCCGAGCCGCCATTGGAACCCACCACCCGCTTGGCCGGGCAGCCCAGGTTCAGATCGACCAGATCAAAGCCGGTGTCCTCAATGATGCGGGCAGCCTCCGCCAAGGTTTCGGGATTCGCACCAAAGATCTGCGCGCCGATGGGATGTTCGTCGTCGTAATACGTAAGATAGCGGCGCCGCTTGGACTCCCGCATGCGGCTCAGACCGTCGGCCGAGGTGAACTCGGTCATCAGCAGTCCACAACCGGATTGCGTATTGGAGACCGCGGCATCAATACCGGCAGCCACATCCTGTTCGCCGTCAAACAGGCTGGCATGGCGGATAAAGCGGCGGAAAACGGTATCGGTGACGCCCACCATGGGGGCCAACACCGTGGCCGGAGCCACCTCCACGTTGCCAATGCGCAGCAAGTCCGGCACGCGAACGCCTTCGGGCATGGCGTGCTCGCGGGGATTATCCCAGTGCTTTTTGACGGTAATGCCTTTAATACCCATGTCGGTTGTCAGAACCCTATGCCGGCTGGTCGGCTATTGAAAATTGCAAGATGTTGCGATCAACCAGGAGTTACTCCGGCAATTCAGAAACCTGATGGACAAAAGCCTTGCCCCGGGACTCAGGGTCCCAGCCGCTCAAGATCGCCTCGCGGATGTGCGACTCTACCTTGACCGCTCGGACCTTTGGCCTCGCCGCGGCAGGAAGCGAAGAGCCCGCCTTCTCCGTCCGCACCGCAGGGTACTCTAGTTGCAACTCGCGGTGGCGGCCGTCCAGAACCTCCACGCGAATCGCCAGCCCTCGCCAGCCATGGTCGGTACACCAGCACTGCTCGCGCACAAGGCTCCAGTGCATCCTGAAGCTGTCAATCACCAGCTCGCCTTCAATTGCCCGCATCTTGGCTGCCATGTGCGTTTCTGCTCCTGCAAGTTGAGACTGCGGCAGAGGGATTCAGCCGCAGTTTGCGCTGGTCCTCTCCACCCTTGAACAAAGCAGGGCCTCCGCCATGGCGGAGGCCCTGCTACTGAATTCGTGAAATGAGGACCTACTTGGCAGCGTCGGCCTTGGCGTACTTGCGGCGGAAACGCTCCACACGGCCTGCGGTGTCGATCAGGCGCTGCTTGCCGGTAAAGAACGGGTGGCAGCTGGAGCAGATTTCGACGTGGATGTCGCCCTTGTGGGTCGAACGGGTCTCGAAGTTGGTGCCGCAGGCGCACACAACGCGAACGGCTTCGTAGTTGGGGTGGATCTTTTCCTTAGGCATCGCTTTTGAGACAGACCTTTCCTGCAAATCTTCCTCGTCTATTGTAGGTGGAATTTGGTTTGGGCGCAAATTTCCACCATAAAGAGGGCAAAATCTATTCTCTCCCTCACTTGCCAGGCAGCTTGAGCCCCAGCTCGCGCATGGCAATCTGCAGATCGGCCCATGCTTCCTTCTTTTGGCGCGGATCGCGCAGCAAGAACGCCGGGTGATAGGTAACAATCAGTTGCGTACCGCGGAAGGCGTGCACGCGACCGCGCAAACCGGCCAGCGGCTGGCGCTGCCCCAGCAGATAGGTGGCAGCCGTGGCGCCCAAAGCAACCAGCACCTGCGGACGCACCACATCGATCTGGCGGAACAGGAACGGGACGCAGGTGTGGGCCTCGTCCGGCTCCGGCGTACGGTTCTGGGGAGGGCGGCACTTGACCACATTGGCGATGTAAACCTGCTCGCGCTTGAGCCCCATGGCCGTGATCATGTTGTTCAGCAACTGCCCGGCCTTGCCCACAAAGGGGAGACCCTGCATGTCCTCGTCCGCGCCCGGCCCCTCGCCCACAAACATCAGGCGGGCATTGGGATCGCCATCGGCAAACACCAGCTTGTTGCGGCCCGCATGGAGGGCACAGCGTTTGCAGTCGCCAATCTCATCGCGAATGATCTGCAATGCCTGGGCGCGCTCAGCGGGCGGAACCACGACACCAATCTCTGGGGCGGCAGGAAACGGCTTGCGGGGCGGAATAGCGGACTCCTCGTACATCGGGTTATGGGGGGACGAAACAAGGGGGTGCGGAGCGGCGGCAACCGGCGGAGCGGCAGCCGGCTCGGTGGCCACGGACGCAGCAACCGCCACGGGCTCTGCCGCAGCCGCGGCCTGCAGCTTCTGCAGCAGGGCCTCGTCTACCGGGCGGCGATAGAACTCCGTCAGCCCCAGGTCGCGATAAAAGCGTATCCGTTCTTCCAGATCCGCCCGGGTTGCCGGATCAATTACGATCGCCACAAACTTACTCCACGATAATCTGCCGGCGGGCTGCAGCCGGCGCAATGGTCTCGCTCAACACGCGATCCTGGCGCGTCTGCGGGTCCTCATCGCCATCCAGTTCCACCATCAGCGAACGGGGACGGCGCAGGGCCAGAGTCTCATCCAGAATGCGGTCGGCCAACTGACGCTTGGCCATCTTCTCCATCTCAATGGACTTGGTCGCGGTCAGAAAGGTCGCAGCGTTCTGGTCGGCATCAAAACCCACACCGGGAGCCATCACGTCGTTCACCACAATGGCGTCCACGCCCTTGCGCAACAACTTGGCGCGGCCGTTCTCCATGGTGTTCTCCGTCTCCGCGGCAAAGCCCACAATCAGTTGTCCAGGGCGGCGATGACGCACGGCTTCGGCCAGGATATCTTCGGTGGGAGCCAGTTCCAGGGTGAGCGGGCCGGTACGCTTCAACTTCTGCTCCGCCACAATCGCAGGACGATAATCCGCAACGGCGGCAGCCTTGATCACCATGGTTGCTTCCGGCATCCGCTCCATCACGGCCTGACGCATCTCCGTAGCGGTGGTCACCTGAACCAGTTCGCATTGCGCAGGTGGATGCAGAGCCGAAGGTCCGCTGATGAGAATCACGCGCGCACCACGGCTACGGGCCGCATCGGCCAAGGCATAGCCCATCTTGCCGCTGGAACGATTTCCGAGATAGCGGACCGGGTCCAACGCCTCACGCGTACCGCCGGCAGTCACCAGCACAGTCTCGCCGGCCATATCGCGATGGCGGCCGATGGCGTTGGCCACAGCCTGCGCGATGATCTCCGGTTCCGCCATGCGTCCCGCGCCCACCTGTCCACAGGCCAGTTCCCCAGAGCCAGGTTCGATGATCCGCACGCCACGCTGGCGAAGCAGATCCAGATTGGCCTGGGTGGCAGGATGCATCCACATGTTGGTGTTCATGGCCGGAGCCACGATGACCGGGGCTTGGGTAGCCAGATACATGGTGGAGAGGAAGTCGTCGGCGAGGCCATGCGCAAACTTGGCCAGAATATTGGCCGTGGCCGGAGCCACTACCAAAGCCTCGGCCCACTGGGCTTCCGCAATATGGTCGATACCGTTCTGCGCGGTCTGGCCCTGCTCCCATCCATCCCAAAGGCTGGTGATGACCCGGTAGCCTGTCAGGGTGGCGAAGGTGAGCGGCTGCACAAACCTGGCGGCCGACTCGGTCATGGCAACGTGAACTTCAAATGCCTGCTTCTGCAAGGTGCGTACAAGTTCGGCCGCCTTATAGGCAGCGATTCCGCCCGTTACGCCCACTGTGACTCTCATGGATCGATTGTAACTTCTTTCCTGCCGTCAGGCTTACCCATCTGCCGCGAACCGGACCGGCCCAGAAAACACGCGTGCACAGAACCGCGTTACGCAGCCCTGCGCACACAAGCCGGCGACCCCAAAGGGCGCCCCACGGATGAACCGCGGAATTAGCTGGACATGATCGGAATTGCCGGGCCTTCCACAAGTGGCTTGTGGACCGGCTTATCAGCCTTGACGTAGGCAATCTTGCCCGCGGCGATTTCGTCCTGGGCAATACGGCAAAACTTGTTCGATGGGCTGGCGATCAGGGCGTGAGACCCGTTCTGCAACTGACGGGCCCGGCGGGCGGCTACCAATACTTTGCGATAGTTCGAATCGAAGCTAGTTTCAATCGTCATCGGAATCCTCCCCGAAGTCCAATTCTCCCTGCCTGGAATCACCCGAGATACCAAAAGCTTCCAGAACAGGTTTCAGCTTTTCCTGGGAGTTGGCTTGCAGACATGAAGCTGCAACCTCCAACACCCGGCGTGAACGGAACGCGATGGCCTCGCCGTTGCGGTAAAAGCGCTCAGCCTGAACAACGGCCTCCATCTGCGCCACCGCACGGTCCAAAATATCATTTACAAGAATATATCCGTATTGGCGGTAATTCTCAATCTCCCGGCTGGCCTCGCTGAGCCGCCGATAGAGTTCCGCCTCGTTCACTACACCCTCGGCACGGCTGCGGTTGCGGAGCCGGGTACGCAGAACCTTCGGAGTAGGCGGCATGATGAAGATGCTCACCGCCTCCGGCATGCGCGCACGAACCTGAGCGGCTCCCTGTACGTCAATATCGAGCAGCAAGTCGTGGCCCACGGCGCGCGCCTCATCCAGGGACGCCCGGGCCGTTCCGTAGAGATTGCCGAAGACCTCGGCATGCTCCAGAAACTTGTCCTCCGCCACCATCTGCTCAAAGACTTCGCGGGTGGTGAAGTTGTATTGGCGGCCGTTTTCCTCAGAACCGCGCGGCTGGCGGGTTGTCCAGGAGATAGCGAAGTCTACCTTGCTGACCTGCTTACGCAGCTCGCTGACGAGCGTGCTCTTGCCCGAACCAGAGGGCGCCGAAATGATAAAAAGGATTCCTGCCACAGATCAATTATCGTTGAAATCCCCTGCCCGCAGAGACAGAAAAGTGCATCGTGCCCGGAATGCGGATCGAATTCAGGGCACGATGGTCACCAACCGGGTGCTACTCGATGTTCTGGATCTGTTCGCGGGCCTTTTCGATCTGCGCCTTCATGGCCAGACCAAGCTCGGTGATCTCGGTTCCCTTGCCACCCACGCCGCCCGTCTTTGACAGCAACGTATTGGCTTCGCGGTTCATTTCCTGCAGCAGGAAATCGAGCTTTTTGCCGATCTCGCCACCTGCAACCAGCAATTCGCGAAAGTGGCCAATGTGGGTAGTCATGCGGGCCAGCTCTTCGGCCACGTCACTGCGGTCCACCAGGACGGCGACCTCTTCCAGCAATCGCTGGCGGCTGAATTCGTTCCCGGCAGCCGCCGTAAGCCGCTGCGTCAACCGCTCCTGATAGCGCGCCTCCACCTCGGGCCGCAACTGGGCCACCTGCGCGGTAGCTTCAGCCAGCCGTTGGAGTGTCTCCTCCAGCACACCGGCCAGCGAGGACCCCTCGCGCTCGCGCATGGTCTTCAACTCCGCCACCAACGGACCAATCTGCTCGCGAACGCTGGCAGCCAGCAGTTCCTGATCGTCGTCAGAACGCGCGTCGGCCTGCAAGGCACCGGGCAAGCGGAAGGCCACATTCAGATCGGGCGCGCCGGTGAGCCCATACTCGCTGCTCGCTTCGCTGAAGGCAGCCAGGTAACCGGCCACCAGTTCGCGGTTGTAGCCGCTTTTGGTCTGCGCGGTGCGCTCCACGGAAAGTGTCACATCCACATGGCCGCGCACCAGATTCTCTTTGAGCGCCTTGCGCAGATCGAGCTCGAGCGCATCCAGCCCCGAGGGCATGCGCAACTGCACGTCGAGAAAGCGATGGTTCACACTCTTCAAGCTCAGCGTGTAGCTGATCTGATCGTTCACGCGCACCTGCACACGCGCAAAACCCGTCATGGATGCAATCGGCATTGGTCCCTACTTCCCTGCGATGTCGGCGGAAGACAAGCTATCGGCTTCCGCTCCGTTCATGAACTGCAGTGCGTGCAAACGTTGATAGGTGGGAGAAATGTTCAACAGCTCTTCATGCGCGCCAACAGCGGTAATGCGGCCGTCTTCCAGCACAACAATGCGATTGGCGCGGCGGATGGTGGAGAGCCGGTGCGCGATGACAATCGCCGTCCGTCCCTGCATCAAATTGGCCAACGCCTCTTGCACCAGCGACTCGCTCTCCGCATCCAGCGCCGAGGTAGCTTCATCCAGAATCAGAATGGGCGCGTTCTTCAAGATGGCGCGAGCAATGGCCATACGCTGTTTTTCGCCGCCCGACATGCGGAAGCCCTTCTCGCCGATCACGGTGTCATAGCCCTGCGGCATGCGCAGGATGAAGTCGTGCGCCAGGGCCGCGCGCGCAGCTTTTTCCACCAGCTCATGCTTCACATCCGGCTGGCCGTAAGCGATATTGTTCCGCACCGTGTCATTGAAGAGAATGGTTTCCTGCGTCACCTGCGCCACCTGACGGCGCAAGGATGCCAGCGTCATGCCGCGCAGGTCCACACCATCCATCTTGATGGCGCCCGCACTCACATCGTAGAAACGCGGAATCAGGTTAACCAGCGTGGACTTGCCTGCACCGCTGGGGCCCACCAGGGCCAGCACTTCGCCGGCCTGGACCTCGAGATTGATGTTATACAGGATCTGGTTCTCGCCCTCCTCCGTGGAGTACGAAAAGCCAACGTTCTCAAATGCAATCTGCTTTTTAAAGTGCTTGAAGTTGATCGCATGCGGGCGTTCCTTCACATCGTCTTCGGTATCAAAAAACGCAAAGATCGACCGCGAGGCGCCCATCGCCTGCTGAAAGCTGTTGTAGTAAGTGGCAAAGCGGCGCACCGGATCGTAGAGCTTGAAGAGCGCAATGATAAAGGGGATGAAGACCTCAGCCGTCATGCGCCCGTGCAGAATCTCATTGCGGCCGATCCATAGCAACAGAGCAATCGCGATGGAGCCAATGGTATCCATCAACGGCGAGCTGATGGCCTGAATGCGCACGTTGCGCAGGTTGGCGCGCAGCAGACGCTTGGCCGCGGACTTGAAGCGCAACAGCTCTTCCAGCTCGTTATTGAAGGCCTTGACGATGCGATTGCCGGTCACCGTCTCATGCAGAATGTTCTGGATCTCAGCCAGCTTGTCCTGGCCGGTGCGAGTGCGAGTGCGGACCGTACGGCCAATGCGGCGGGCAGAGGTAATCACCACCGGCACAAACAGGAGCAAGGCCCAGCTCAACCTGCCGCCCAGCAAAATCACCAGCGCCACGGTGAAGACAAAGGTAAAGAACTGCTGCAGGAAGTCGCCCAGCACGGAACTGAGCGCGGTCTGTACCCGATCCACGTCGTTGATCAGCGTGGAAAGAATGGTGCCCGTGGGATAGCGGTGATAGAAACTCAGGGAGCGCCGCAGCGTGGTTTCGTACAGATGATTGCGCAGGTCAGTAATGGTACCGAAGCCGGCGTAATTCACCAGATTGGTGCCCACGTAATCGCAGATGCCCTTGATGATGGTGGAAACAATCAGCGCAAAGGCCACCACCGCCCATGCGTTATGCAACCAGGGTGGAACCAGTTGATGCACATCGATCTGCGGCATCCAGGCCCAGGAGGTGGGAAAAAGCGGTAGCGAATCGCCCATCTTGTCGGGGCGCAACACTACGCCCAGAATGGGCACAAACAGCGCCATGCGCAGCGCGTCAAGCAGTCCCACCATGGCCAGCAGCAATACGCCAGGCAGCCAATGGAGCACGTACGGCAGTCCGTAGCGAAGCAAACGGAGAAAGTTCTTCATCGGGCCTTACCAACTCGCGATCCGGCGGTGCTGCGGGCTCCCGGCCGGTGCATCGTAAATATCATCCACGTATTGTAGCCGCACATGGGCAGGATGGTCTCCGGAGCGGAGAATCAGGGAACAAAAGAATGCTTCCGGCCCGGCGGCTGCCCAACAACCACCTGACCGGAAACTTCAGAGCCAGTTTTTCAGAAGCTCTTCAACTCTATGATCGCCTTCAGAATCTTCTCCGGCTGTGGCAGAATCTCGTCTTCCAGCAGCGGCTGATAGGCCACGAAAGTGTCCATACCTGCGACACGGCGCACCGGCGCATCCAGCTCTTCAAAGAGTTCATCGGCAATGCGCGCGGCAATCTCCGCACCGTAGCCCCAGCTCTGCATGTCTTCATGGGCAACGAGCACGCGACTGGTTTTGGTCACCGAAGTGGCGATGGCCTCCCAGTCGTAGGGATTCAGCGTACGCAGATCGATCACTTCCACGTCGATGCCGTGTTCGCGCTGCGCCAGTTCGGCGGCCTGCAATGCGCGTGGAACCACCGCGCCGTAGGTGATCAGCGTGATCTGCGCGCCCGGGCGCACAATGCGCGCCTTGCCGAACGGGATCATGTGATCGGGCCCTGGATACGGCGCACGGCCAAAAGGTTCGCGATAGAGCCGCTTGTGCTCCAGGAACAGCACCGGATCGTCGGAACGGATAGCGGTGCGCAGCAGACCGTTGGCATCGAGCGCATTCGAAGGCATCACCACGCGCAATCCGGGGATATGCGTAAAGATGCTCTCACCCGACTGCGAATGATAGATGGAGCCGCCCGTCAGGTAGCCGCCAATGGGAACACGCAGCACAAACGGCGAAGCCCAACTGCCATTCGAGCGCCAGCGCATGACCGCGGCCTCATTGCGCAACTGATGCACGGCAGGCCATATGTAGTCGAAGAACTGCACCTCAACCACCGGCTTCATGCCACGCGCAGCATAACCGATGGCGCGACCCACAATGTTGGCCTCAGCCAGCGGGGAGTTGAAGACGCGCCCGTTACCGAATTCGCGCTGCAGGCCGGCGGTGAGTTTGAAAACACCGCCCTTGCCCTTCACTTCGCTGAGCGCTCCGGCGCGGCTGGCGTCAGCAACATCCTCACCGAAGACCACAATGCGCTCGTCGCGACGCATCTCGTCGCGCAGGCAGGCATTGATCATGTCGGCCATGGTGCGCGGGGTGGCATCTCCGCCTTCACTTACTTCGATCGCCGGATGCGCGAAGGCCTCGCTGGTGGGATCAAGATCTTCCGAGTAGCGATGACGCGTGATGCTGGCGATCTCCGGAACGGGCGAGGTAAGGGCCTGCTCGGCGGCATCCGCGGCGGCCCGGTCCTGCTCATGCTCCAGGGCTGCGATTTCCGCTTCGTCCAAAATGCCTTCGGCCAGCAAACGAGCACGCATCTGCGGAATCGGATCGCGCAGCGCATCGGCTTCACGCTCAGCGGCCGTGCGATACCACTTATCATCGTCCGACAGCGAATGCGAATACGCGCGCATGCAGTGCCCATGCACAAGAGCGGGCCCCTTGCCGGCGCGGCAATGTTCGGCAGCCTTGGCAAAGGCATGGAAGCAGGCCTCGGGATCGGTGCCATCCACCTCGGCAAAATGGAAGTTCGGGAAGTTGGCCACCAAATGCGAGATGCTGCCACCGGGCGTATTCACCTCAACCGGCACACTAATGGCGTAGCCATTGTCTTCCACGCAGAAGATGACCGGCAGCTTCTGGTTAGAGGCCGTATTCAGAGCCTCCCAGAACTCGCCTTGGGAAGTGGATCCTTCGCCCAGACAAGTGAGCACCAGCTCATCGCCGTGGAATTTAACATCGCGGAAGGCGCGATAATCGCCCTCATGCTTCTGGGCAGCTTCAGGGTGTTGCGTGAAGTAGCGGCCCGCCTCGGCGCACCCCACAGCATGCAGCACCTGGGTGGCAGTCGAGGACGAGGTGCTGACGATGTTCAGCTCCTGGCTACCCCAGTGCGTCGGCATCTGACGGCCACCGGAGGCCGGATCGGCCGCCGCGCCCACCGCCTGCAGCATCATGTCCAGCGGCGAAACTCCCAGCGCCAGGCACAACGCGCGATCGCGATAGTACGGGAAGAACCAATCCACGCCTGCCTTCAGCGCCAATCCCGCGCCCACCTGCAGCGCTTCATGACCGGCACAGGAGATCTGGAAAAAGATCTTCTGCTGACGCTTGAGCATGATCTCACGGTCGTCCAGACGCCTGGAGAGGACCATCAGCCGGTAGATGTCAATCAACTGTTCAGCACTCAGGCTGCGTGTGGGAACAGCCCGGGCGTTTTTGCTCGAGCCGGAAACTGCAAGTCCCATGCCTTGTGATCTCCCAATGGGATCGAGCACGATCCCTGCATGATTGTATCAATCCGGCGGATGGAGTCTCCTTCATTACGGAATCGGGAGGCTCAAGCGTGCAACGGACCCATGAGCGGCTCAACGCATTGAGGCTGGAAGCTGAAACAAATTTGGTTCCACGAAGCGTGCCGGCCCATCGGAACGCATCTCTTCCTTGATATGGTGGGCAAGCTTCTCAATTTCAATCAATGTGCGGAGCTGGGCCGGGGTATAAGGCCCCTGCCCCCCGGCGCGCTCGGTCTCCAGTTGCACCGCCAGCGCCTGCAACCGATCCGTATCCCTTTGCATGGACTTGAAATGAGCAATCTGCATCATGTACAGACGGTGTTGCACCACGGCTGGATTCTCTACCAGGCGACGGCCCTCTCCCTCGCCAGACTGAGAACGCATTTCATACTCGAGCTGCGACATGCTATGCGTAACCTGCGCCCGCAAGCTGTCGTGCATGCCAAGCGATGCCACCAGCAAAACCATCCAGAGGCCACAGAACGCCCCATGCGGCCCTACCCGCCTCGGTCCCCTCCGGCGCTGCACCGGCCTGCTCATCGAGTAGTCCTCATCTGGCGGGCAAGCTTTTCAATCTCCTCGGCTTTGCGGACAACCTGCACGGAAAGCTCGTCTTTGGTGGCTTTGCCCATCTCGGCCTTCAATTGATTGGCCAACAGGAGCAGGCGCTGGCTCTCGTCTGGAGTCGCGGAGGCCACAGGTGCAACACTCTGCACCGGACGCGCCTTACCCGCCACCGCCGGAATCTGCGTCCACACCAGTGCCGCGCAAACCAGCAATGCGCATGCCAGCAGCAGACGCCAACGCTGCCGGGCGCCTGTTCCGATCCTCCAGATTGGCCGACTGTCCCGCATATTGGCAACCTGCCTGTCCGGCGCCGGCACTCCGCCGTCCTCAAGCGCCGACCTTGGCCTCAGTCTACTGCGATTCTCATAAAAAGAGGGAGATGAATCGGTGCTTGTAGTTCTCCCCTCCGGCGGATTGGGACAACAGAAGCAGAACTTCGCCTTCCCTGCCCCATCGCCCCGCGCTCAACCCGGGAAATTATTCCCCCCGGGCAAGCTCAAGCTGCCGCGATCCCGAGAAATTGGCTATTCCCGTCCGGCTTCATCCAGGCGGTATCTCCCCCGAATTTGTCTTAAGCTAAAGAGATGGAGATTGGCATGTTTCCCCTGATGCTGGCAATGCGCACCGGACTGTTTGCCGAAGGCCGCTTTCTCGGCAAGGTTCTGGATGAGTGGGCGGACGACGCACAGGAATTCATCCGCATGAAGCTGCCACGCCTGATCGTGGTGGCCGTGATTGCCTGGATGCTCAGCTATCTGCTGCGTCTGATCACACGACACATGATCCGCGCCGCCGAGCAGCACGCGGCAGGCCATGGTCGGGTGGCGCAGGTCAAAACGCTGGCCGGTATCATCCACACCACCGGCACCGCCATCGTGACGGTGATCGCCGTACTCATGCTGCTGAAGACGGTGGACATCGATCTGGGACCTCTGCTGGCCTCGGCCGGCATTGCCGGCGTGGCCGTCGGTCTGGCCGCGCAGAACATTGTCAAAGACATGCTGAATGGCCTGCTGATCCTGGTGGAAGATCAGTTCAATGTGGGCGACACGGTGCGCTTGGCTGGCTTCAGCGGCGTGGTGGAAGCCATGACCCTGCGCAAAACCACCGTGCGCGACGCCGACGGCACGCTCTACGTGATTCCCAACTCACAGATCTCCACCGTAGCCAACCTGAGCGCGGGCTTTACCGTGGCCACCGTGAATGTGAGCGTGGACTACTCGGCCAATCCGGATCTGGTGCAGGGATTGCTGATGCGCATCGCCACGGAGGTTTGCAATGAAAATGAGTTCCGCCCGCTGATCGTAGCCGATCCTCAGGTGCTGGGCATTGAGGCTATCAAGGGCTCGGAACTGATCTTTCCCGTAGTCTTCCGGACACAGGCCACCAAGCACTTTCCGGTGCTGCGGGAGTTTCGTAAGCGGGTGCGCATCGCGCTAGAGGCCCAGAAACTCCTGCCCGGCGATCCTTTCCGCGTGTTCACCAGCTTTGAAACCACGAGCGGCGCGGCCAGCAAACTTGCGGAAAAAGCGGAAACACGAGCCGTCGAAGATCCCACCGTGACGAAAGCGGAGAGCAACGGGCTGTTCGGAGGCGAATAAGCACCTGCGGTGCGGCCGACGCGTTCCGCGCAGACTGCCGCTACTGTCATCCCTTGCAGCGAGACTGCGCGTCTTCCCGCTGGCTCAGTCCTCCCACTCAATCGCTTCCAGCAGTTTTTCCGGGTCGGTGATGGGCGGCAAACAGGTGCGTCCCTTGCAAACCACAGCCCACACCTTGCCATCGGAGGGCGCTGGAATCTGCAGCAACATCTCCGCCAGCGCTTCCGGCACTCCGTCCGGCACCAGGCGGAAAGGCGCAATGCGCATCACGGTCTTGGTAACGCCATAACGCGCCACGGCCAGCGCCTCCAGCCGAGCAGCCTCGGGGCCTGAGCCCACAATCACCACCTGCACCGGGTCGCGCAGCAGGTGCTCAAGCGCCAATCCGTAGCTGCCTGCAAACAGACCAAAGTGTTCCACGACGCCGGCAAAATTCTCCAGCGTGTCTTCGGCAATCTCGCGAAACTCACGGCGGTTGCTCAGCGACTCGAGACGCAGAAGAGCCCAGGCCATCACGGGATTGCCGGCCGGTGTGGGCGAGTCCTGCAGCGGCTTGCGGCGCGCGCTCAGTACACCCAGAGCGGTGCCGCCGGCTTCGCCGGTAGCGGTATCGTAAAAAGCGCTGGCCACATGGTCATAAAACAGAGTGATCGCAGCTTCCGCCAGTTGGATGGCCGCGTGGTAGTAGCTCATGGCGCCGCTGGCCAGCCAGGCATCCACACAGGCATGCACGGTGAATGCGTAATCATCCAGCGTGCCCGGCTCGCTGAGGGCAGGGCCGGAGCCATGCGGATAGGCAATCACATGGCGCAAAATCCGCTTGCCGTCCCAGGCCTGACCCAGCAGGCGATCCATGGATTTGAGGGCGAAAACGCGCGCCTGCTCCAGACGCAGAACCCGCGCCGCCTCCAGATACGCACGGATCGCCATGGCGTTCCAGCCGGTATAGAGCGTGCGATCAATAAAGGGTGCGGGACGCCCAAAGCGCGCGGCCAGCAGTCTGCCGCGAACACGATTGCGCAGAGCATAAAGCCGCGGCAGGTCGGCTTCGCTCGTGGCCATCTCCTCCAGCGTGCGCTTTACGTGAAGTACATTCTTGGCCGGGTTGTGGTGCATGTCGCCAGCTTCGCCGATGTCCCAATACGCGGAAGCGAAGACCAGCTCCTCTGCATTGAGTGCGGCACGCGCTTCTTCCAGTGTCCAGGTAAAGTAGTCGCCATCATCGTCCAAACCTACGTCGGCATCCTGCGAGGCATAAAAGCCGCCGTATTCGCGATCGGTCATGGTGTGGTCGAGCCAGGCAATAATCTCGCGAGCCTTCTCCTCGAACTCCGGCCGCACAAAGCTCTGGTAGCCGTGCACGTAATTGCGCAGCAACTCGGTGTTGTCGTAGAGCATTTTTTCAAAGTGCGGCACCAGCCAGTGTTCATCCACGCTATAGCGATGGAAGCCCCCGGCCAGTTGATCGTAGACGCCGCCACGGCCCATCTTTTCGAGAGTAACGATGAAGGCCTGACAGGCCTGTTCGTCGCTGTTCTGCAAACCATAATCGAGCAGCAGATCGAGCGCTGCCGAGTGAGGAAACTTGGGTTGCGTACCGAAGCCGCCAAAGCGGGCGTCGAAGCGATTGAGAATAGCGGCCGCAATCTTGTTCACGATGGCGGTGGAAAGCACGCCGTGGCCGGAGAAATTTTCATTGTGCTCAATGGCGGCCATCACGCTGCGAGCCGTCTCCAGAGCCTCGTCACGGCGCTCGCGCCACACATGCGACATGGCGGCCAGAACCTGCAGAATGCCGGGCCGGCCGTAACGGTCATCCCGAGGAATGTAGGTGCCGCCAAAGTAAGGCCGGCCATCCGGCGCCAGAAAGCCCGTCAATGGCCATCCACCCTGGCCGCTAATGGCACTGATAGCGGATTGGTAGCGCACATCCACGTCGGGACGTTCGTCGCGATCCACCTTCACGGCGATGAAGTGCTGGTTGATGAAGCTAGCCACCTCGGCATCCTCGTAGGACTCGCGATCCATCACATGACACCAGTGGCACCAGACCGCGCCGATGTCGAGCAGGATGGGCTTGTCCTCGGCCTGAGCTTTTTGAAAAGCCTCCTCACCCCATGGATGCCAATCCACGGGCTGATGCGCAGCCGAGCGCAGGTAAGACGATGCAGAATTCGCCAGACGATTGCTGGCAGTGGCGTGGGGGGGAAGATCGCCGCTCATGGCTTGAGCATACACGGTTTCCATTTCATCTACGGGCTGAAAATTATTCTATAGATCAAGCCTGAGACGTTAGGCCTATTTGACACATCTTAGGCGATCAATAAAGTCCTCGCCTGTAATCACCTCGGCGATCTCAAAATCTAACCCTCTGCGAATAGCATTGGATTTGCGGATCAATTCTGCGTCAGATGTCACGAATAGGTCGCAGTATGGGAGCGCAACGGTCGCGTGAAACTTGTCGATTTGACGGTTTGAATTAAGCTCGGCCGTGGTTTTCCATTGATTATGAACAAGGGATTCCTCGACTCGATGAGCCATCATACTGTCCATTCCGCCGAACTCAACAAAGAACGAAATGGGCGTCCATAATTTCTTATTGCTGAGTATCAAATCCTCACGCCTATGGATTTCGCCATCCGGCAATCTAATGCCTCCTGCAATCGCAAATTGTCTAGCTATATACCTCTCTCGAATTTTTCGAGTTGCTCCATCGGTCAATTTCCCACCCTCAAATGCAAGTCGGTTTGACGCGTTAATCGAGGTTTGTCTTCTCAGTGCAAATTCCGCCTCCTGGCGTGCATCCTTCTGTCCCCACACAGCAGCAAAGTCACGAATTCTATAGTCCTCTATAATCTCCGAATAGCCGCGTAAGAACGACGTTTGTACCTCATTAAATGTGCGGCGTATAGGATCGAACCGACTTCTTTTGCCATTCCAAAAATCACTCCAAGCGACAACAAATTCCCTCAGTTGCAAGTCGACTCTCTCAAGAATCCAAAACGGCTGGAGTTCATCGACGATTGCAAGCATCTCTTCCCCCTTCTTGATCGGGGCACTGCCAATTTCATAGATATTCCATGGAGATAGAACCAACCTTATCAATCCAGCATTGGAGGCCCTTGCGGCAGTTGCTTTCCATCCTTCGCAGTTGATGCAATTGATGAGGAAGTTCTGGTCTACATAGGCGTTCATAGCGACCCCTGCAAAGATTAGAACACTTATGTAGGCAAGGTGTTTCTATTTCTCACAGATGAGAGGCACAACAAAAAACGGACAACCCGCAGGCTGCCCGTTTCTTGACTGTACATCCGTAGAAAATTACTTGGCCAGCTCGGCCTCGATGGCGGCGATAAGCGCCGGAGCGTCGGGGGCGGTATCGGGGGCAAAACGTGCCACGATTGCGCCGTTCTTCGAGACGAGAAACTTCTCGAAGTTCCAGAGCAGTTCGGGCTCGGGGTTACCCTCGATGCCGTAGCCCTTCAGCTTCTCACGCCACGTCGGCTCGTTCACCGTGGTTGCGGTGGGCTGAGCGGCAATGAGCTGCTTGTAGAGTTCGTTCTTCTCGGGTCCAGTGACCACGATCTTGGAATACATGGGGAACTTGACACCGAAGTTGGCGGTGCAGAAGGTCTGGATCTCAGCATCCGAGCCGGGCTCCTGCTGCTTGAAGTCGTTCGCCGGGAAACCGGCAACCACCAGGCCCTTGGGGGCAAAGGTCTCGTACAGCTTCTCCAGGCCTTCATACTGCGAGGTCAGGCCGCACTTCGAGGCGACGTTAACGACAAGGACCACCTTGCCCTTATGCTCGGCGAGCGTCGCATCCTCACCGGTAATCTTCTTGACGGGAATCTCGTAGATCGAAGCCGACATCGTATTTTTCTCCAGGTCTTACAGGAAGTTTTTCTACCTGTTTTGTCTAATTGATTCACCTGGAAGGAAAAAGGTTGCGTAAATCTTT
>Ga0207834_1000184_pt1 | contig 22425 bp, 16 predicted proteins | sample LuqExpMetagenom5_FD_187763 | JGI IMG/M metagenome (GOLD analysis project Ga0207834, IMG submission 187763) | Tropical forest soil microbial communities from Luquillo Experimental Forest, Puerto Rico - Sample 5 (SPAdes) | ecosystem: Environmental > Terrestrial > Soil > Tropical forest ...
GGCTCGGACCCTTGGAGTTCTGGGAAGTCATGATCTCGATGCGGTCTCCGTTCTGGATCACATAATCAATCGGAACCAATTTGCCGTTCACTCTTGCTCCGACCATCTTATTACCGACTGCACTGTGGATTGCATATGCAAAGTCAATCGGATTGGAGCCTGCCGGCAGCGTCTTAACATCTCCCGTCGGTGTAAATGCGTATACACTGTCAGAGAATAAATCAAAATCATTCTTAATCAGACTCAGGAATTCCTTATTATCAGACATATCCTTCTGCCATTCCAGTACCTGCCTTAACCAGGCCAGCTTCTCTTCCTCGGAATTGGCTGTACCACTCTTGCCATCCTGCCCCTCCTTGTACTTCCAATGGGCTGCGATACCATATTCAGCAGTACGGTGCATGTCATAGGTACGGATCTGGATCTCAAAGGGTGCTCCCTTGGGACCGATCAGCGTCGTATGAAGAGACTGATACATATTGGGTTTGGGCATCGCGATATAATCCTTGAAGCGTCCGGGAATCGGCTTATACATCTCATGGATGACACCGAGGGCCGCATAACAGTCCTTGACGGAATCCACAACAATACGTACTGCAAACAGATCATAAATCTGTTCCAGAGTCTTATTCTGATTCACCATTTTTTTATAAATACTGAAGAAATGCTTGATACGGCCATCAATTTTTGCCGGTATCCCAGCTTCATCAATATGCTCTTTCACTTCCTGAACAATACTGTCTATATACGCCTGACGCTCACTTTTCTTGGTTGCGATCTTCTCCGACAGGTCTTTGTATACCTCCGGCTCCAGATATTTGAGCGACAGATCGTCAAGTTCAATCTTAATCTTGCTGATACCGAGTCTCTGAGCGATCGGTGCATAGATATCCATGGTCTCCCTTGCTTTTTCCTTTTGTTTTTCGGGAGCCATGTATTTTAAGGTTCGCATGTTATGCAGACGGTCAGCCAGCTTGATCAAGATGACACGGATATCCTTCGCCATGGCAAGGAACATCTTTCTTAAGTTCTCTGCCTGGAGCTCTATCTTGTCCATGTTCAACTGTGTTAACTTAGTAACGCCATCCACAAGCAAAGCAATTTCATCCGAGAACATGGCTGAAATCTGATCGGTGGTTAATACGGTATCCTCCACGACATCATGAAGAATTCCGGCTATGATACTTTCCTTATCCAGCTCTAATTCCGCTAAAATGTTGGCAACACACAGCGGATGGATGATATAAGGCTCTCCAGATTTGCGCAGCTGGTCCTTATGGGCATTATCGGCAATATGATAAGCCTTCTCCACCAGAGTAATATCTGCCGAAGGATGATAGCTTTTGATTTTCTCAATCAGCTCTTTATAAAGAATTTCAGGCGCAGTAAAATCAGCAGGAACACTCGTTGCTGCACTGTAATCCAGATCATTTACTGATAACTCTTTATTTTCATCCATAACAATCTCCATTCTGCCCAAGAATTCTGCTTTGTAGAATTCTTTACACCGCGAATTTGGGTGGCGGCGTAAAACCTCCATGTTGCTGCCTTAAGCAACTCAAATCCGTATACCGGCTGATCTGCTTCTTTCAGCAAACCCTAATAAAGTCAGATTTATGTCAACTCATGAAATAAATTAAATCTAGTCCGTTCTGTATTATTTACCTTCATATTGGATTACGGCATCCACATCAAAGCCTTCCAGCTTCTTGCGGCCGTCTAATCCCTTTAATTCCATTAAGAAAATAATCTTAACCACCTCGCCGCCAAGCATCTGAATCAGCTTGGTAATCGCTTCAATGGTTCCGCCTGTTGCAATCAGGTCATCCACGATAACAACCTTTTGTCCGGGCTTAATTGCATCTTTATGAACTTCAATGGTTGCCTTGCCATATTCCAGATCATAATCCATGGAAATGGTCTCGCAGGGCAGCTTACCCTTCTTGCGAATCGGTACAAATGCTTTATTTAAATTATAGGCAATCGGAACTCCGAAGATAAAGCCTCTGGATTCAGGTCCGACAATAACATCAAAATCAAGTCCGTTCAACATCTCCTGCATCTGGTCGATTGCAAGCTTAAGCCCATCCTTATCCTGCAATACGCTGGTCACATCGCGGAATATAATTCCTGGCTCCGGAAAATCCGGGATACTTCTAACATATTCTTCTATCTTTTTCATTTTAACAACCATACCTTTCTCACAATATTAGCCATATATTTATTCCCGATATTATTCATCATCTTTCGCAAAATGTCCAAAGTGGCTCAAATCCTTAATTTACAGGACTTTACAATCGGTCTTGACATATTCTTTAGATGCTAATTATATCACTATACTTTACAATTCGTAAAGAATATTTCTCCAAAGACAGCAAAAATAAAAATTATTGACACAAATGGGATTTTTTTATCATTCTAGCGATAATTCTGAATCATCAGCTGAATACTTCGAAATCCGTTATATTCATTGATTTTCGGGAAATATGTAATCGATATTGCCGCTTTTACGCCTCTTCCCGTTTTTAACCGTTCTGCCTCCTGCACACCATAAGTATTGCCGATATATTCAAAGAATTCACCTACGTCTCCAAAATACATGGCATCCATTTCCCTGCCATACTGGTTTTCGACACGCAGTCTCAGTCCGCTGGCGTTTTTACCAACAACGAAGGCTGATTTGATTTTTAGGTCCTTTTCTGCAAATAAAGGCTTCTCATTTCCCTTGCCAAAGGGCTCTAAAAGCTTCAGCTCATTGACCAGGGCTTCATTGATAAATCCTAAGGGCAGATGGATATCGATGGTTACCTTGGGAATTAGCATTTCATCGGTTAAGCTGGTATTCCCATTCAGGGCTTCCCGAAGTATATCCACATTTTCCGGAAGCATGGAGAGACCTGCTGCCATCGGATGCCCACCCATTTTCAAGAAGAGCTCCCTGCAGTTTTGCAGTTCGGCTACCATATTATATTGTTCAATGGAACGTCCGGAGCCTTTCACACAGCTTTCCGCATCAGTCAGAATAAGGGTCGGCCTGTTATACTTCTCTCTTACTCTTCCTGCGATGATACCGGCAATACTCTCATGGCAATCCTCCAGGAGTACTACCAAAATCTTATCCTTATCCATGCCATTATCTTCAATATGGTGCATTGCCTTTTCCACATTCTCAGCAGTCATATTCTTACGAAGATCATTTAAGTTTCTTACCTCTGCAGCCAATCGTACTGCCTCAGCTTCTGTTTCTGCCAGTAATAGCTCCAGACCTCTTTTCGCCGTATCCAGCCTTCCGGAGGCATTCAGACAGGGTCCGATAACAAAACCCAGATGGAAGGTATTCAGCTGTCCCCTATCTATACCGGAGGTATCCATCAAGGCAATGAGTCCCCGGTTCTTTGTCACCTTTAATAGCTCTAATCCATATTTAACGATAATCCGGTTCTCATCCACCAAATCCATGACATCACAGATGGTAGCGATTGCCACATAGGAAAGAAGTTCCTGTATAAACTCTTCCTTATCCTCAGCTTCATAGCTTTGCACTAATTCAATACTTAGCTTATAAGCAATTGCTGCACCGCATAATCCCTTGAAGGGATAAGCACAATCCACCTGCTTGGGATTGATGATGGCATCTGCCGGAGGAAGAATAAGCTCTCCTCCTTCTGTCTGGACAATGCTGTGATGATCGGTAACAATGACTGTTAAATGATAAGCCTTTGCTGCAGCGATTTGTTCCATTGCAGCAATTCCGTTATCGCAGGTAAGAATTGTATCAATCCCGTCCTGGTAAGCCGCTTCTACCATGGATCCATTAATTCCATATCCGTCCTTGATCCGGTCCGGGATTTCATAATCCACCTTTGCTCCGATCTTGGCCAGAGTCCGGTATAGGATATAGGTTGCAACTACACCGTCAACGTCATAATCTCCAATGATACGAATTCGTTTTCCGGAATTTATTTTCGAGGACAGCAGCTCACAAGCTTTCTGCATGTCCTTCATTGTCAACGGATCATGAAGCTTATCCAGTTTGGGATGTAAAAAAGCGTTTATTTCCTCAATTGTCTCAAATCCCTTATTCACAAGGCATCTGGCCAGTACTTCACTGACTCCGCACTCCTGCATGATGAGGTTAAAATCTGCCTTTTTATTCTTGATAACCCAGTTTTCCATGCTGCCTCCAGATTTGTGATTTAGTATCAAAAGGAGCCTTCAAAAGCAAAGGTTCCTATCTATTCTTCATTATCGGCTGCTGCCGCTTTCAGCATAATAGCGCATTCAACACGTTTTTTCTGAAGTTCACAGCCAATATCGTAAGTATCATTGATACTTCCATGGAATTTGAAGGAATTCGCTGCACAGCCGCCGCTACAGTAGAATTTCGCAAAGCAGTTCCTGCATTTTTCCTTGGAATATACATTACATAATTTAAATTCATCGCGAAGCTCCGGCGTCTTCACACCTTCAAACACATTACCCATCAGATACTCTGGAATACCTACAAACTGATGGCAGGGATAGAGGTCGCCCCAGGGCGTAACCGCAAGATATTCCGTACCCGAACCGCAGCCGGATAAACGCTTTGCTACACAAGGGCCACCGGTAAGATCAATCATAAAGTGGAAGAAATTAAAGCTTTTGCCTTCCTTCTGATACTCTGAGATTAACTTTGCCAGCTTATCATATTCCTCAAATAATTTCGGAAGATCCTCCTCGGTAATTGCATAGTTTTCCTCGGGCAATGCCACAACCGGTTCAACGGAAATCTGCTTAAAGCCGAGATCAGCCAGATGCTTCACATCCTCACTGAAATCAAGGTTATTATGGGTAAAGGTACCTCTGACATAATAATTCGTCTGATTTCTGCTTTCAGCAAGCTTCTGGAATTTGGGTAAAATAAGATCGTAGCTTCCTTTGCCGTTTCTGCTCGTGCGCATTCTGTCATTGACTTCCTTTCGTCCGTCAATGCTGAGCACTACATTACTCATTTCCTTATTGGCGAATTCCATAACCTCGTCATTTAATAACACGCCATTGGTTGTCAGGGTAAAACGGAATTTCTTATTATGGGCAGCCTCCTGCTCCCTTCCGTATTTTACGAGATCCTTCACAACCTGGAAGTTCATCAGAGGTTCACCGCCAAAGAAATCTACTTCAAGATTCTTTCTGTTACCGGAATTGGCAATCAGGAAATCAAGTGCCTGCTTTCCGACTTCATAGCTCATCAGCTCTCTGTGGCCCTTGTATTCTCCTTCTTCCGCAAAGCAGTATTTGCAGGCAAGGTTACAGTCATGGGCGATATGGAGACATAGTGCCTTTACTACAGTGGAACGGGATTTGAAATCCTTAATATACTCTTCATAGACATCCTTTGTAAAGAGGTTGCCATCCTTGGTCAGCTGTTCAATATCTTCGATTACCTCATTAATCTGGCTGACGAGCGCTTCCAGATTCTCAGAAAAATCTTCCGTTTTCCCATCTCTGTTGGAAATCAGTGCCATATACTTCGGCTGGGAATACTTCTCAACCATTGCGGCAATGATTTCTCCCTTACTGTGCTTCTCATAAAGCTCAATGATGTCATATGCCAGATCATCTACTACATGAACCATACCGCTGTTAACATCCAATACGATATTGTATCCATTATTTTTAAATTGGTGAACCACGTTAATTCCTCCTAATATCCATACCTGCCATTGCAGCAGACTGATGCGGGTCTGTACCCCCTAATCAGGCGGGGTTACAGACCTCAGTTGCTTTTCTATGCTTTTCTATTTATCATTGATTTTGATTATTCCTTCACAACGAATGGGACTGTCTTAAAATATCTTCCGAAATCACTCAGGGAACCGAAAATATTTTAAGACAGCCCCACATTAAACCGGGAGAAGCACTGTTTGACAGTATCTCAGGTATGTGTGCATTTATAAGTATTCATTATACTTTCACTTGTCATTAACCAGAAGAAACAAGCTCTGTGAGTTTCTCCTGTTCACGTACGCGCTTGCATTTTAGTAGGCAAGCTTTCGTAAAGTGAGCAATCTTGTTTCCTTACATATGCTTTCGTGTATACAAGTGAATTGGTAAGCAATTCACTTGTCATGAATTTAGGAAGGTGCCTCAAGATTACTTATCCTTCTTAAGACACCTTCATTTTCGTCATTTCATGTAATTGTTGAACCAGATAGTGTGTATATGTACGATTATTTATTTGTTTTCACAGCTCTGATTGCCAACTGTACAGGATGTCTTGCAAGCTGACTGGCATGATGTCTGACACTCTCCACATCCACCTTTTTTCAATGTTTCCTTAAGGTTCTTTGTGTTTAAAGTCTTGATATGCTTCATAATTTCCTCCAATCCGCCGCTTAAGGCAGGCACATGCATGTAATGAAAAGACACGAAAGTGAATTTCCCCTATGTATTATCACATAATTTACTGTGCTTCTTAAGCAACTTTAACTTTTTGTCATTATATCATATGTATATGCATAAGAAAAGAGTTTTTTGCAATTCTATCATTATGAAATAATTTATATATGTGGAAAAGCATATTGAAACAATCAGTTATAGTATGATATAATATATGATGTCGTAATCATTACTACTTAATTCTAATATTTGAAACACTTTGGTTAAAAGAAATCCAAAGTAAATAAGCATAAATAAGCATAAACAAACATAAGAAAGGAATGGTGTAGTACAATGAAAGAATTTATCATTACTACAGATACAACATGTGACTTGCCACAGGATTATATGGACAAGCATAATATTGGCTTGTTACCGTTATATTACAGCTTGAACGGCACAGTCTATGGAGAAGGTAATGTTCTTAACCCGCAAGAATTTTATAATATAATGCGTGGCGGTGCCATGCCTACCACTATGGCTGTTAATCCTGAGCTTGCCAGAAAAATATTTACCGGTTTACTGAAAAAGGGTTATGATATCCTACATATCGCTTTTTCTTCCGCTTTGAGCGGAAGCTGTTCCGCTGCTGCAACTGTAGCAAGGGAGCTCAGCGATGAAAATCCTGGTTCAAAGATAATCGTCATCGATTCCCTGTGCGCCTCTCTCGGGGAAGGGCTTTTGGTGCATAAGGCTGCCGAACTGAAGAAGAACGGTAAAAGCATCGATGAAATAGCCAATTGGTTGGAGAAGAACAAATTAAACCTATGCCATATGTTCACCGTGGATGATCTTCATCATCTCCACCGCGGCGGAAGAGTATCCAAAGCTACCGCAATCATCGGAACCTTAATTAATGTGAAGCCGGTTCTTCATGTCGATAACGAAGGCAGACTTATTCCGCTAAATAATGTCCGGGGAAGAAAAAAGGCTCTGGTCTCCCTGGTGGATCTGATGGAAGAAAAGATTAAGAATTATCCGGTACAAAATGATATCATTTTTATCAGTCATGGTGACTGCATTGAGGATGCAGAGTATGTAGCGGATTTAGTCAAGGAACGTCTTGGAATTCAGAACTTTCTAATCCATTATGTAAGTCCAACCATTGGCGCACATTCGGGCCCGGGAACTGTTGCACTGTTCTTTATGGGAACGCAGCGATAATATGCAAAAGAACCAGAATGCACAATTTGTGCCATTGCTGGTTCTTTCTTTATATTAATCCGTTTTCCGAACGTAAGCTGCCTGCTCTTTCACGTCTGATAACCTCTGTTACCGGAAGGAGTCCCCTTTATGAAGATTATTTAAAACCTCGGTAACACGATTCTTTGCTTCTTCTCCTGTTGTTGAACCCTGTATATAATCAACTAGCTGTTTTTTGCTGCTTTCCGATAGGTTGGTAAAGTTTGTCATCGCTTCCATATCAAGGGCCAAGCGAAAGCCAAGACCTTCCGGGAGTTGGTGCTCATTATTAACTATAGTCATACTCTTGCTCCTTTCTTATTGATCCATTAATAATCTTTAGCCGGCAATGTCATCTAATATTACCGACGATTAATGATGAAAATATGAATTGATTCAAGATTAGTATCTGATAGTTTTCATCTTTTATGTGATTTTTCTTTTCCTTTTTCTGTATGATTCGCTATAATGTTACATTTCATCGTGTAATTCTAAGATATCCATCAAATCATTGATCTTAGCAATCTTAATCTCAGCCCAATCCTGTGCATTCGTTGTAATAAGTATCGGATTAATCCCCGATTCTTTTGCTGCTTCTAAATTTTTTATTGAATCATCTATATATATGGTCAGTTCCGGGTTTAAACTGCTTGCGTAGTAGTTCTCCTGCCTTAGGTAATTTGAGGCTGTTCCATTTCTTTAGCGTCCTCGGAAATTATAACCGAAATAGCTATGGAAACAGAACAGCCCCTTATTAAATATTTTAATCTATTATGCCAGTCGTATAAACTCTTCTATCATGCTTTCCACTGTCTTAAGACTGGTTCTCCAAAACTGTGGATCCTCAAGATTGATCTCTGCCTGCTTTGCTGCGTCTTCGACGCTCATAACGGTGGTAGCCTTCAAGAGTGCCCTGTATTTCGGTATGAAAGCTTCTCCCTCCTGCTTATATTTCTCATACAAGCCTCTTGCAAATAATCCTCCGAAGGCATACGGGAAGTTATAGAAATTACGGACTTCTGAGTAATAATGACCTTTCAACACCCACATATACGGGTGGAGATAATCATGGTCAAGACCATCACCATATGCTTCCTTCTGGGCCTTCAGCATTATATCCTTTAATTCATCTGCAAACAGGAAGCCTGTTTTGCTCTTCTCAAAAACTTCTGTCTCAAATAAATATCTGGAGTAAATATCACAGATGATCTGAGTGATATCCTGAAGCTGGTTTTCAATTAATGCAATCTTTTCTTTGCCTTCGGCTTCACTGATGATAGCTTCCATGATTAATGCTTCATTAAAGGTCGAAGCCGTCTCAGCAACCGGCATGCTGTATTCCACATTCATGGGAAGGTGATCCTGGATATGCAGTCCGTGGTAAGCATGACCGAGTTCATGTGCCAAAGTTACGACATCACTTAAGGATCCGGTAAAGTTCGTCAGTACACGGCTTTGCTTCACAAAGGGCATATTCTCACAGAAGGCCCCTCCCACCTTGCCTTTTCTCGGATAGAAATCAATCCATTCGTTGTCAAAGGCTTCTTCTACCATATCGGCAAGATCATCAGCGAACCCACGGAAGTGCTGCAGCAAATAATCCTTTGAATCCTCAGTCGTAAACTTTCTATGACTTTCGCCCAGCGGTGCGAAAAGGTCATACCAGGGAAGACCATTTTCATGCCCAAGAACCTTTGCCTTATGTCTGAGGTATTTATGGAAAACCGGAAGGGATTCACGGATTGCTTCCAGAAGCGCATCCAGGGTTTCCTTCTTCATTCTTGACTGTATCAAGGTCATGGCAAGCGGAGATTCATAACCTCTCAGCTCACATACCGTATTCACCTGGGTTTTAATATTATTTAAGGAATAACTGATTGCATCCTTGATTTTCTCCAGAGCCTTTAATTCAGCAGCAAATGCATCCTTACGAACTGCCATATCTTCCTCGTGGGCTTTATTGCGGATCTCCGGAAGGGTGATGATGTTATCACGGTATTCCACCTCAAGGGTAGAAGTCAGAAAACTTTGCATGCTGCTCCAGGCAGATGCAGCTGAGATATTCAACCTTGCGATCACATCCTCCACATCATCACTGAGTAAATAGTTTGCTTCTTTATTAATTTCTGAAAACAGATAGTTGTATTCCTTCAGCTTCGGATATTTTGAATAATATGCCTCAAGCTTCTTAATTCCTGCAATATATTTTTTGATAACTGCCAGCGGTTTCGTGGACAAGCTTATGGTTTTCTCAAAAAAGTTAATTTCATTCGCCGTATCACCATCCGTCGTATTCACTGCCTGTCTGGAAAATACATAACAGCTTAGCTTGCTCCCCAAGAGCTGAAGCTGTTCCATGTATTCCACAGCCTTTAAAAGTGTGGCTTCTTCCTCAGGATTATTATTGAAAGTCTCACAGAAGGCTGCCATATCCGTGATCAGCTTCGGCAAGCCCTCTTTATCTTCCTTATATTTCACATCATCATAGCCTTTATATAAAATATCCAGGGACCATTCCTTATTCATACTCCTTACTTCCTTTCCTTCTCCATATTTAATAATTGTTCCTTCATTGATAACCCGCAGGCATAGCCTACCAGCTTTCCGTTTGCACCAATGACACGATGACAGGGGATGATACATACAATCGGATTATTATGATTTGCCATTCCGACAGCCCGGCATGCCTTCTCATTGCCAACTGCTGCTGCAATCTGCTTATAACTGCGTGTTTCACCATAAGGGATTGCTCTTAGTGCTTCCCAGACCTTCTTCTGGAACTCAGTACCCTGGGGATGAAGCTTAACCGTAAATTCCTTGCGTTTACCTTCCAGATACTCCTCAAGCTGTCCGGCAGTTTCCTTTATCAGCACCGTTTCCCTGAATTCATAATTTCGATCTGAATCATTGGGATATTCCTCATTTTCCATGCTTTCCTGTCCGGTGATTACACTCACCTCTGCGATTCCTTCACCATCCTCTGCTATCAATATTTTCCCTAACTTGGTATGATATATGTATGCCTGTTTCATATTTTCCATTTTCCATCTTCCTTTCTTTTCTTTTCTAAATGGCAGTAGCGCAGCAAGTTTATATTCTAGCTCTTTGAGTATTAATCATCCAATATATCTCAGCAATTTATGAACTTTTTAGTTTCCTCTAATACCTTTTATGCTCTAATCAAACGTACAACAATCTTTTTAAAATGAAAAACCGTATCCAGTACGACCATGACTACGTGACGTCTTATAAGATAATCATTATCATCCGAAAATGTCTGCTGCCATTTTACTATATCCCGGAAACTTCCGCTGTATACCACATATTGATCCAGTCTGCTCTCCAACTCCCTGATTGCAAGAACATTCGGAATACGCAGCAAATGGGTAACAAATTCCAGACAGGTATAGGCATTTTTCACATGCAGGCGTCTTCTAAGAAGGGAAAGCACCGCATTCGGGGTGTTATAAAGCATCTCTTCCCGGTTCGTATGAAAATAGACAATCTCCTGATGGATCCGCTTAAATTCCTCCTCTGTTACCGGCAGCTTACATAACTTTACCATGACATCCTCGTTATTCAGAAGATAACGGTCAGGTAATTCTACAACGAAACCGCCTGAAATCGGTGAATTGACATGATACCTTGCAAAGGAATACATCCTGCTAAGTTCCTTATTAAAAGCCAGTGTAACATGACTGTACTCGTTGCGGGTAAAAAGCCGTATCAGCTTCCCCATGTTTGTATTCGTAACAAGAAAAGCTACATATATGTATTTATAGTCTAAATCATTTCCCTTTAACATATCCCCATCCTATCTATATCAAAAGCATAATCCCACGCTTTCCTGCAATGAATATAAGCCCTCAGTAGCAATAACAAATTAAGCCATTCTAAAACAGCATTAACATCATGATTATATCAATTATTTTGAATGAAGGGAAGTATATCTTCACTGAAATAGAAAAATATCCTAATTTTTTAAGAAGGAAATGTGAAAATGCTCAGCCTTAAGGTTACTGTTCTCTAAATAGGTATCTAAATAGATATCTAAATAGGTAAAGCAGCTTGCATAAGCGAGACGAAAAAGGAACAGGAAATAAATAGTAAAATTTAGAATTTTAAGTGTCATTTTCAAGTAAAATAATATATAATAACAAAATACTGAAATCATAATTGTTGAATAATATCGGGGAGAATTAGGATGGTTGTAAAATTAATTTATGTTTCGATTGATATGTTAATGGTGATTTGCTTTTTATATCACATGTTCTATATTAGAAATAAGAATTTCGATGAAAACTTTAAATTCTAAAAATTTGTATCATCATTTTATGGGCACAAAAAAGGAGGCAAGCCTCCTTTTTTGTGCCCATAATGTATTATACTTCCCCCATATAACACTTCTCCTACGCGGCTTCTATTTGTCCTCCCTGAACATTTGGAAGTATAACTAACGAATTTTCCATGATTACCTTCATGGTGGTATAGCAAATTTCTGTTATGTATCTGCAGTCAACACGGATATCGTGAGGTGTCTCCAGGTATTCCCTGTGTTTTTCAGCAATATATCTGCAGATTTCCTCTGCTGAATAAAGCCCGACAGAAGACACTCGTATATTCTCTGCTTCCTCGCTGTCCAAATATTGCTGCATTGCGGTCAGTAATTCTTTCTCATATTCATAATGCTTCTTCATCGAGCCTTGAAATCCCGGGTTATGCGGAAATGTATAATAGTCCGCCAGGTAATGGCAGATAATACCCAGATGCCTGTAATAATAAGATGTCAATCCATTTTCCATATAATAGTAATCGCACACGCGTTGTATCTCTGTCTGCAATAAATCAAAGGTATCTGTAATTGTATGTCTTGTAGTCAGAAAGGAAGGCAGGCAATCCGGTAGGATACTCCCAACCAGGAACGCCTTTTTATGTTTAAGAAACCCTGTTGTGTTGATATCCTTCATCAGAAAATGAGCTAAAGAAATGTGAGATCCTTTGTTCATCCAAATCCTCCCGTCGTCAATACCTTTCTTCAATGATATCGTATAATATCTTCACCCTTTTATCTATCAAGGTCATGTTAATAATAATCGAATTTTATGTAAAATAGCATAAAAGGTGCTGTGGTGCATCATGATAAGGACTTGTGCGTATGATGGATTTATAGCAAAAGTGCTGCTCATGTACAGCAACCATATGTGTATTATGGCGTTGTACAGCAGGCTTTCATGTTCGTAACAGTTCAGACAGATAAAAAGATATGCTCCTCCTTGTAATAAACAGTTTGAATAAAATGGACCCAATAAAGGAACTTTTTTATTGTCTACTTTATAGGGTCCATTTTATTATTTAACTGTCTACAAGGGGAGCATATCAAGATTTATGGCTGTCTGCTACTTCAATGATAACCTGCTGTTCGCTCCGATTAAATACATCAGCGGATGTTCCTATATAAAAACAGCACTTTTCGATTTGAACTTTCTAAGTGTTGTATTTGTCAATACATTTGATTGACTTTTTTAAAATAATTGTTTAAAATCGAATTGTAATAAAGTTATTGATTGCAATGTATATTTACCTGTCCGTCAGATATAAACTAGAATGATTTACGAAAAAGCAAGGAAAGAGAGGCAACGAAATGGATACAAACCAATCTCCTTCAAAGGATGGAGATCATAAGCAGCAGAATGAAGTAACCGGATATGAGCTGCTAATGTTGGATAATCAGCTCTGTTTTTCACTTTATGTCTGCTCCAAGGAAATAATTAAAAAATATAAGCCTTTGCTGGATCCCTATGGCCTTACCTATACCGGATATATAATTCTGCTGGCACTCTGGGAAAAGGATAATATAACTGTGAAAGAACTGGGACAGAGACTTTATCTTGATTCTGGAACTCTGACTCCGATGTTAAAAAAGCTGGAGTCCCAGCATTTTATCAATAGAACCAGGAGCTCCAGCGATGAGCGTAATGTATTTATTGAATTAACCGCAAAGGGCAAAGAATTACAAAAAGAAGCCTTGCGTATTCCGGAAAGCCTCATCTGTACCCTGGATCTTGAACCGGAATATACGTCAAATTTATTAAAGAGCCTTCACAGGATGATGCAGAAGCTGGAAGCTGCTCCCCAGGAAGATTAATTTCCTGGAATATCTTTATTCCAAATCAGTGTTAAGCTTTATCACTGTCACCGATACCCGGTCTACGGTCTATCATCGGAGCCAATCTGTTCACATTACCTGCATTGATAAAGATTTGCTTCATAAGGTTTTAAATCATCGGATGCTGCCTTGTAACTTGATATTATCAGCTCAGCCTGAACCGACTTTGGTCTTCTGACCGGTCTGCTGCTTAAGTTGCATTCGATATAATAAGTCTCTCCCTGCAGCCTTCGATAATAGGTAAAAATGTCTTTTTGCTTACGGTTGGTAATCTCATATTTACCATATATCAATGCCGGATGTTCCTTTCTGATCCTGATCAGTTCCTGATAGAAATGATGGATGGAATCCGGCTCTTTTCTTTGCTTCTCTACATTCCAATCTTTATAGTCCTCACTGACGCCAATCCATGGTGTACCCGTTGTAAAACCGGCATTGACGCTGTCATTCCACTGCATTGGGCTTCTCGAATGATCCCTGCTGCCGCTTCCAAGCTTCTTCATCGCTGCTTCTTCACCAACAGAAAGAACGAGCTCATGATAAAGATTGATACTCTCAACATCCCTGATATCGTCAATTGTCTTAAAGTTCTGATTAATGCTTCCGATTTCCTGCCCCTGGAAGAGAAAGGGTGTTCCTTTTATCGTTAATTGAAGCATTGCAAGGAGCTTCGCCAATACCTCACGGTATTTGGGATCCGGGTTTACTTTTGATATCATTCTTGGATTATCATGATTTTCATAAAATAAAGACATCCAGCATCGATTACCATAATGCTCCATCCAGTCCGTCATATACTGCTTCAGATAATTCAGATCATAGCGGTAATCATCAAAGCGCACATGGCCCGGAGTTTCCAGATGATCAAAGGAGAAAATCATATCCAGTTCCTTTCGGTCTTCTGCGGTCAAAAGCTTGCTCATTTCCATGCCGACTCCAGGAGTCTCTCCCACGGTAAAGGCCTGATATGGTTCAAAGGCTTTCTTTCTCAGCTCCTTCAGATATTGATGGAGCTTCGGTCCATAATAATAGTGCTCAATGCCATAGTAGCCCATGAGCTTACCGATGTTCTCATTTCCTTCCGGAAGGCCTTCCTTTTTCGAAATATAGTTAATGACATCCAGACGGAAGCCATCCACACCCTTCTTCAGCCACCAGCGGATCATTTTATGAATTTCCGACCTGACCTCTTCATTTTCCCAGTTCAAATCCATCTGTTTCTTAGAGAAAAGATGCAGCGCCCATTCCTTCGATCCCTCATAATAATTCCAGGCAGAACCGCTGAAAAAGGAACTCCAGTTGTTTGGCGGATCATTATCCTTGGATTTCTTGAACAAATAGTAATCATGGTACTTGGAAGGAATGTCTTTGATTGCAGCCTGAAACCATGGGTGTTCGTCCGAGGTATGATTGACCACCAGATCCATGATCAGTTTCATCCCTCGGTCATGGATTTCCTTAAGCAACAGGTCAAAATCCTCCATCGTACCGAATTCCTTCAGGATACTGTAATAATCGCGGATATCATAACCATTGTCATCCTTCGGTGAATCATAAATTGGGGATAGCCAGACCGCATTTACTCCCAGCTCCTTCAGATAATCCAGCCGAGAAATAATTCCCCGCAGATCACCGATACCGTCTCCGTCCGAATCCTGAAAGCTGATCGGATAAATCTGATAAAATACGGCTTCCTTCCACCAGGTCCTGGTGATTTCCTCCTGTCCATCCACAGGTGTATCCGGCTCACTGTTCAAAAGCTCCAACAGGGTCTCAAAGAAGTTGTCCCCCAGGCTCTTCCTTGTCAATGCGGCAACGGTCTTGATCCGAAGATTGCCAACGACCGGATTCAGGATGAAATATTCCTGTATATTCAATTGTAATAGAAGCTTATAGAGAATATCATGCCCGATGGGATTCTCATAAATCTCCTTTACCCTGCTATGAAAGTTGAGTTTTATATTTTTACCTCTTTCCATGCTGCACCTGCCCCTGAGCGAATTAATACTTTCAGATAATAATCATAGCCGTTGTTATGATGTTGTTCTGGCTTTGTTCTGTTGTTCTGGCTTTGTTCTGTTGTTCTGGCTTTGTTCTGGCGTTGTTCCGATATTATGGCGTTGTTCTGGTGTTCCAGCGTTGTTCTATTGTTATGGCGTTGTTCCGGCCTTCTTCTTTTTAATGTTCCTGAAGTTTTTTCTGGTTTTCCTCCATCATCTGTGCCACTTTATCCTCATCGAGTCTGTAGAAGTACATTACAATCAGCATGACTACATAACCGCCAATCGGAACCAGACTCATAATAATCCATATTCCCTGAAGGGCCTGCGCCGACTGTTCCACCGCCTTTTCTGCTGAATTTCCCACATAGCCGAAAACTCCCAGCAGCAACAGACACAGCGAATTGCAGAAAGCGCCTCCTAACTTTGTCATAAAGGTCTGTATGGAAAATGCAATTCCCTCGGTACGCTCTTGATTAACATAAGCACCATATTCGATACAGTCAGCGGTAAACATACCATATAACAGGAATGGTATCTGCATAAACAGCACACGCACTGCAGCTATTGCCAAAAACAGAGAAAAATTCTCATAACCCAGAAGATACTGCAGCAAGCTCAAAAATATGGTAAGGATGGAGCTGTATATGGTAAGCTTTCTTTTCCCAAAGATTTGAATCAGCTTCGGTAAGAACGGAGCTATGATAACAACCGGAAGTATCGCTACAGCCATAATTACCGTATACATTGCCTCATCTCCAAGGTTAGAATTAGCAAAGTATGCTGCCATGATCTGAAGGGTATTGGTTATTTCCATACCCAGGTATCCCGCAAAATAGATCAGAAGATATTTATTTCGAAACAGGCACCGGAATATCTTAGCAAAGGTAATATCTTCACTTCTCTGATACTTCATGCGCTCCTTAGCGGTAAACTGAAGCGGGAACATGACAAGGAAGGCAACAAGACAATAGATTCCGACGGTCCAGGTCCACCCTACTTGAGCCTTAATATTAAAGACTACCGCACTCGTAATTGCCGCCAGAGCAGCAGCCATTCGTCCGGCAGCGATCAGCTTATCTCTTTCGTAAGCGGCACCGGTCATTACCGTTGACAGGGAGAAAAGCGGTGAGTCCGATATCGTATATACAATATCAAAGATTATGTAAGTCATATATGCATATATCAGTTTTAAAATATATGGTCCATCGATATTAACAAACATAAAGAACAGGGAGACCGGCAGAGCAAAGGTAGCGAACTTCAGCCAGGGAAGGTATTTCCCTTTCTTGAAATTGCACTTATCAACGATTGCTCCCATAATCGGATCATTGATAGCATCCCAAACCTTGGCTATCAGTAAAAGTATTGCTGTATCCGGCAGTGAAAGTCCGACATATTCTGTATAAAAATATGTTAATAGCTGAAGAGGGATAATAAAGATAATATTCTGTCCCAGAAAAAATCCTGCATAGGACAACCGTTCCATCCTGCTTGTCTGTAAACCATTCTTCTCCATAATATAACCAAGCCTTTCCCCATATATTAGAATATAAACCCATAAAATATCATACCTCGATTACAGGAATACTTCAACTGATACCAGTAAAAAATGGTAATTTTAAATTATATAAATTCCAGATTGTATCCTCAGTTCCTGTATATTAAAATAGATTCAAGGTGAATACTTTAAAAGATTTATGATGTTGTAATTTAGAAAGGATTTTCATAGATGAATGTGTCCGATGAGGAAAAAAGAATTTTTATCAGCTATATCAATGAACTGCTGAATACTGAGCAGGTTAAAGAAATGCAAAATTATATTCAGCATGGGAAAACCTCTACTTTTACCCACTGCCTTGTTGTTTCCTATTACTGCTATCTTGCTGCAATTCGGCTGCCTTTTCAATTTGATATAAAAAGCGTTACCCGGGGAGCGATGCTCCATGATTTCTATCTGTATGACTGGCATATACCGGAGAAAAGCCATAAGCTCCATGGCTTTGTCCATCCGGGAATAGCGCTGCAAAATGCCAGAAAGCATTTTACACTGAATCCGATTGAAGAAGATATTATTGAAAAGCATATGTGGCCTCTGACAGTTCATAAGCTGCCGGTCTATAAAGAAGCAACACTGGTTCTTATGATAGATAAATATGTTTCGTTGGCAGAAACCCTGCACATTCCAGTAATTCCGAAGGACTACAAGAAGCTTCTGCGTGAATTATCCTACTGCAAACCTGCGTATTAATACCGGCGCTACCGTAAGCTATGATGTCAAACCGGAAGAAACACGCATCGCGAGTATCTCATGGCTGCTTACAATCTTAGTTCGCTTCTGTACACTCGCATTATCGTAAGAAAGCTTGTATTTAAGTGAACGATGTTTGTTCACTATGCCCGCATTTGCTTACGCGCAAACAGGATGAGCCAATTTACTTGTTATGAATAAAAAGGGCTGTTCTGTTGATCCTTCTCTTAGTCAGAAGACATCCTTTGTCTTCCACTTGTTGAAGCATCGGCAGAACAGCCTTTGAATTATACTAAATGTAAATCCTCGTCAAATCCCAGCATGATATTCATATTCTGGATGGCAGCACCGGAAGCACCTTTGCCAAGGTTATCAATACGTGTCATAATGACTGCACTTCCTTTTGCTTCATTGCCAAATACATAAATTTCCGCATTGTTGGTATCGTTGCAGGCAGTGATATCCACCGCACCATCAAATAAATAACTATCATCTGCATAAGGCATTACCTTCACGAATTTCTCGCCCTGATAATGCTCGGATAGTAATGCATGCAAATCCTTTGCATGCAATTTCTTTGCGAGCAGCTTCGTATGGACGGAGGTCAATACAGCCATACCCTTATAGTTATTACCAAGGATAGGAACAAAGATCGGTGCCTCCGCAAGGCCGGTATGCTTCGTCATCTCCGGCAGATGCTTGTGATTGAGCGTCAGGCTATAGGGTCTTGGTGCTTTGGTATAATCATTCTTGCCATCATTCTGTTCATATTTTTCAATTAAACTCTTGCCGCCGCCGCTGTAACCGGTAAGGCTCTGGCAGGTTACCGGATAATCCGGCGTCATTACCTGATGCGCAATCAGCGGATATAATCCCAGAATGAAAGCAGTTGCATGGCAACCCGGATTACTGAGACGTTTGCTTTCCTTTACCTCCTCCCGGCGCGCCTTCGACAGCTCCGGAAGCCCATAGGTCCAATCATCAGCCGCACGATAAGCGGTGCTTGCATCAATAATTCTGGTATTCGGATTGTTAACAAGACTTACGGCCTCTCTTGATGCCTCGTCGGGTAGACATAAAAATACAACATCTGCTTCATTCAAGCATCTTGCTCTTTCACCCGGGTCACGTCTTTTCTCGTAATCTATGGTAATCATGTCAAGCTCATGATACAGAGCCAGTCTTTCATGAATCTTTAATCCAGTGGTTCCAGTTAACCCGTCTACAAATACTTTCTTCTTCATAGGCTCACCTCATATTTGTTTTGTATATTTATACATAATTATTATATGAATATACATCAGCTTAACCTTTATGTCAATACAAATTTTATTGGACTCGAAAGTACTATTTTATTGGCTTCGAAAGTACCTAATAAACTGAACGGATGACTTATCCAAAGGTTTTCTGACGTAGCACTCCTCGATTTCCTGCACGGGAGCAGGCCTTCCAAAATAGTAGCCCTGCACTTCATCACATTGCAGTTCCTTCAGGATTTCCCATTGCTCCTTGGTTTCTACCCCTTCCGCTATTACCTTGATTCCTTTGACCTTGGATAATTGAATCAGTGACTTCACGAGTTGATAATCGAAATCATCCGTATGGATACATTCAATCAATTCCCGAGCCAGCTTAATACGGTCTATCGGCAAGCCCTTCAGGTAGCTTAAGGAGGAGTAACCGGTACCGAAATCATCCACGGATATTTTGACACCAAAATTGCGGATATCCTCTAGCATCCTGATCATATCCGGATTATCCTGAAGCTGGAAGGATTCTGTAATCTCAAGATCAATCCACTCAGGTTTTATCTGCAGTTCTTTAACTTCTTCCTTCAGCTTCTCAAAGAATTCCGCAGAGCTTAACTGCTTCAAGGAGACATTAATACCTATCATGACTTTTTCATCAAAATAGTTATTCCAATCCAGCAACTGTTTCATGACTGACTTCATAACCCATTCGCCAATCGGAATAATGCAGCCTGTCTCTTCAGCGATAGGAATGAATTCTGCAGGTGATATGAATTCACTGAAAGGTGTTTTCCAGCGAAGCAATGCTTCAAATCCGATAATTTTTCTATTATCTGTCTGTAACTGAGGTTGATAATAAACCATAAATTCCTGCCCAAAATCAGCTTTCTTTAACATCAGCTCAATGTTACTTCTTCTTAAAAATGTACTGCTCAGCTGTAAATCAAATTCATGGATCATATTAAAGCCCTGCATTCTTGCCTGACTCATGGCAATATCCGCATGCTTGATTAAATCCTCTTTCGTAATAGCATCGTAGGGAAAAATAGAAATTCCTATGTTAACAGTAATCCTGATCTGATATTCATCAATATGGTAAATGTCACTGCATAATCTGACTACTTCCTCGGCAAAGCCGCGTCCATGCCAGTAATTATAAGGACCTACTGCTGCAAAAATATACGTATCGTCACCATAGGAGGCTAGAATCGTTTTATTTGCAAGCTTTTTCATTGGTTTAATTTTTATCGCCAGTTCCTGAAGTATTTCCTCGCCAATGTAATGTCCATACATGGTTTTCATCATTTTAAACCGGTTAATATCGATATACAGAAGAACAATCGTTTCTTCGCGTTCAAGGTGTTTGGAGGTTTCTTCAAGATAAGTCAGCAGATATCTTCTATTATATAATCCGGTAATGTAATCCTGATTATTCAGGTGCTGTAATATTCTATTGCTTTCCTCCAGCTCCTCCGTACGTTCCTTAACCTTCTGCTCCAGTTCGCTGTTATGCTCCTTTTCCTTTCGAAGCAAGCCCTCCTTATATATATTGTTCTGTACATAGGAGGTTAACAGGCTGTAGATCAGAATTACGGATACCAGCTGAAGTAAATCGACAACGATAAAACCTTTAAAAATAATTAATAGCAATGGTGCCACTAAAAGAATATAAGCCCTGCCCTTACGCCCCGTATTATGAAAAGATATTTCTCCCTCTTTATAGTGGTTGCTTATTCGTATTGATGCGGCTGCTGCCATTAAGAGGAAGGAAAATGCATATACGGCATCAAGGAGTGAATTCGGATGATAATTGCTATATAGATACTCATAATAATAGACTAAGTCCGTAATGGAATAAAGAATTGCGCCGACCGCCGTTAATGTTATAAACACCGGAAATTTACCGGTGCGGATTGACATACACCAAAAGATAATCCATATGGTGGTTAATACATCCATCATGATTGATGCAGAAGAAACCCAGTCACTTTTAAGTGCAAGAATCTTCTTCACATCTTCATTTAGAAATACGATCCAAATCAAATCGAGGATGATATAAGACATCACCATAGAATCCAGCAATATCTGTAAGATATTCCATTTACGAAATATCTGGAAGCCGAATATGGAAAGAGATAAGGTTAAGAAGACATTAGTTAAACTATATAAATAAGTAATAATTCTGATTTCATCCGGATTGATATGCAGAACCAAATCATAGTATGCCCATAGTATATCTGATAGTACCCAGGAAAAGATACTCAAGCTTAATAATAACCCTACTATTCGGTACAATCTTTTGTCCTGCATCAAATAAAAAGCTTTGAAAACCAGTAAACAGGAAAGAAATTCTATTATCGGTGACAGAATATTGCCCCAGAAATCAGAACCCAAAATTACAGTTATAAGATAACAACAAAATAATACCGGTATGATAGATCTTCTTATGTATTTCATGCTTCTCATCTTCCTCGCCCAGTAAATATTCATTATGCATTTTCATTAACAGCTTTAAGTATAACACATTATTCACAATTTTTATACCAAACTTGTTAATAATTATCACATTTTGTATAATTTTCTCGAAATACCAGTTAAAACTGAAGATAATCAGTAAATTAGAAAGCAGCAAAACCGGCACTTATCACAGCGCCAATTCCACAAAGGATCTGTCCTTATTCCTTACTTGTCATTAATTTAAGTACGATATTGCTGCATTTTTCCAGTTCATCCACATGGGTCCATTCCTGTAAGGAGTGGACCTTATTCATTCCACAGGATAATACGATACCTGTGATTCCATTTCTTAAAAAGTTATTATTATCGCTTCCTCCAAAGGTATGAATTAGTCGCGTCGGATAACCGAGATCCCGGCATACCTGTTCAAAGCGAGCGATTACAGGATGCTGTACAGGAACCTCATAGGCGATACACCCATAAGAGGTTGTAAATTCAAGCTCTGCACCGAATCCGGAGGCGGCACTGTGGAATATCTCCCTTATCTTCTCTGCTTCTGCCACAGCCTTTTCATGCTGCTGGCTCCTTACTTCTCCCTGCAAAGTACATAATTCCGGAACAATGTTTCTTGCTTTCCCTCCCTCGATGGTCCCAACATTAACGGTTGTTTCTTCATCGATCCGCCCTTGTCTGATCTGTGTG
>Ga0207834_1000186_pt1 | contig 22346 bp, 22 predicted proteins | sample LuqExpMetagenom5_FD_187763 | JGI IMG/M metagenome (GOLD analysis project Ga0207834, IMG submission 187763) | Tropical forest soil microbial communities from Luquillo Experimental Forest, Puerto Rico - Sample 5 (SPAdes) | ecosystem: Environmental > Terrestrial > Soil > Tropical forest ...
GGTATTGTATCACCAGAAGTGACTATTTGCCGTTAATGCATGGCAGTCCAAATGCCTCCGGTATTTATGCACCTACTATCCGTTATCATAATGGACGATTCTATGTGATATGTACTAATGTGACAACATCGGATACGACTGATACCAGATATGGTAATTTTATAGTTTCCTGTACGGATCCTAATGGAGAATGGACACAGCCAGTTTGGCTGAAATGTGATGGAATTGATCCGTCTTTGTTTTTTGACGAAGACGATAAGGTATATTTTTGCGGTACAAATGAGGGAATTTATTTCTGCCAGATTAATCCGGAAACAGGAAAAATTCTGAGTGAGAAAAAGTATATTTGGCAGGGGACGGGAGGGTGTTGTCCTGAGGGACCTCATATCTACCGCCGGGGTGGATGGTACTATTTGATGATTGCAGAGGGTGGCACAGAATACGGGCATATGGAAACTATAGCAAGGAGTCAAAGAATTGAAGGACCCTATGAAGCCTATCAGAATAATCCTGTTTTAAGCAATCGGAGTTTGGGACTTCCTGTCATGGCAGTTGGTCATGCAGATTTAATTGAGGATCAAAATAAAAACTGGTGGGCTGTATGTTTGGGCGTGCGTCCCATATCGTATCCTCCAAAATATAATCTGGGAAGGGAGACTTTTCTTGTACCAGTACAGTGGACAGAGGATGGATGGCCAATACTTGGAAATCAAGGCGTTGTAGATGTTCAGGTGCAAACAGATCTCTTACAGACGAATGTTTTTGTGGACAGGAATGAGAGAGCTGTGCAGGTTCCAAAAGCGGGGGAACCTTATGAATTTTATGATGATTTCAGCTCTGCAGCATTAAGCTTGCGCTGGACTTACTTATATAATCCTGATTTATATTATATAGAGAAGGATTCAAATGGCCTGCGGCTGCAGGGAATGGCAACAACACTTTCAGATGCGGATGTCAGTACTTTCTTGGCATTCCGCCAGGAGCATCATGCCTGCTCAATTAGCCTTAAACTGGATTTTTCACCTCAATTTGAGGGTGAAGAAGCAGGTCTTTCCATATACATGAACCGTGACCATCATTATGAAATGGCGCTTACCCGTGCCGAGGGGGAGGCTTGTCTGATTATACGGCGAAGAATTGGGTCGCTCTGGAAGCTGGAACAAAAGATAGCCTATAATGCTGCGGTGGTATATATGGAATTAGAGGCCACAAAGGAACATTACAGGTTCAACTATAGCAGGGACGGATGCCGTTTCTCAGAGCTGGGGAGAGGAGAAGCCAAATATCTGACTACAGAGGTGGGTGGCAACTTTACAGGCAATTTTTTCGCCTTATATGCAACAGGTAATGGAAAAGTATGCAAAGATATTGCACATTTCGGATGGGTGCATTATAAAGCAGAAATACAGAATGAAAGATAAGAAAGCGAAGGAGAGGTCTATGCAAGAGAATGTGGTGTTACAGGATGGCAGGCAAAAATATGCAGCTCAAAGAAATAAATTAGATTGGATTTACAAAGTTCTGAGAGCAGCTGTGTTGGTGGGAATCATTTTTCTATTCATTCCTTCCTTTAACCCGTCACGTATAACGAGTCTGATAAGCAGTAATTTGTCACTGTTTACATCCGGAGTGTCTTACAGTCAGTTAACCAGGGGATTTGGAAGAGCTTTTCGTAAGGAATGGCTCAGTGAATCCAGCATGATAAGTCTGATGATCAGCAGCCTGGTTTGTTGTGTGGGAATAATAATTCAAGGATTCAGTACATGTGCAACTCTGGGAAATTATCGTCTGAAGCGTATAGGAACGGCTGGCGTCCTGACAGGGAGCTTTCTTACCTTGGCAGGCTTAGCCGGTATCTATGGCAATTACCATTTCTTTTTAAGCTTACCTGATTTGGATAAAATTGGTGCAGCTTTGCCTGTGACTTTTTTTGTGCTGCTGGTGGTATCAGCAATCACAGCGGTATTCAGTATTTGTTTGTTGGTAACAGGGGAAAGAGCTGATAGGGCGGAAAAATTTAAGATGGAGCCCAAATTTCAGCTGTTTCTGATGGCACTGCCTTTTATAGCCTTGACGATTTTATTTGGTTATCTGCCATTGATAGGATGGCGTTATGCATTCTTTGACTACAGGGCCGGGGATGTGCTGTCTATGGATAACTTTGTAGGATTTAAATGGTTTACTTACCTGCTGCAAAATGATGCTACCCGTAATGATATTGTGCGTGTTATGAAGAATACACTGGGGATGAGCGCTCTGGGGCTTGCGACCAGTTGGGTCAGCATGGCCTTTGCCATATTTCTATCCGAGATTAAAAGTAATCGTTACCGCCGCTTTATACAAACCTTTACAACTGTTCCGAATTTTATCAGCTGGGTATTAATCTTTGCAGTAGCACTATCCATCTTTTCGGCGGATGGTTTTATCAGCAGTTTTATGGTGAATATAGGAAGATGGGCAACCGGAGAGAACCTGCTGATGAGCAGTCACCATGTGTGGCTGCAGATGTTATTTTGGGGCGTATGGAAGAGTCTGGGATGGGGTGCTATTGTTTACATAGCGGCTATTGCTGGTATAGACCAGGAGCTGTATGATGCATCTAAGGTGGATGGAGCTGACAGGTTCCAGCGAATGTGGAATATCACCGTTCCTGAACTGCTGCCGACTTATTGCGTGCTGCTTCTTCTATCAATTGGAAATATTCTTTCCAATGGTATGGACCAGTATCTTGTATTTGAGAATTCTGCCAATTCGGCATCAATACAGGTGCTTGACTTGTATGTATATAAGCTGGGAGTGGCACAGGGATTAATTCCGCTGACTACTGTTGTCGGTATGTTGAAATCAGTTGTCAGTATCTTTCTGGTACTGGCGGCTAATAAGATAGCTAAGCTGGTACGTGGCGATAATATCATTTAGTGGAGGGAGAATATGAAAGGTAATAGCATGAAAACTCTTAAAAAACACAGAGAACCGGTTAAAACAGGAGATTTAATTTTTGATATCATCAACTATTCAGTCTTTGGTATTTTTACTTTACTATGTATTTTTCCGTTTTATTACTTGTTTATTAATACAATCAGTAATAATGATATGGTAACGGCAGGAAAAATAAACTTTTTGCCAAGAGGCATACATTTTGGAAACTATATATCGATTTTGAAGCTGGGTGATTTGATAACCTCTCTCTGGACAACAATAGGACGCACAGTTATCGGCACAGCATTGATGGTTTTTGGATCTGCACTTTGCGGATATATATTTACAAAACAAGAGATGTGGCATCGAAAATTGTGGTTCCGTTTAGTAATCATTATGATGTATTTAAATGCCGGTCTGATTCCCTGGTACTTAAATATGTCCATGCTGGGATTGACCAACAATTTTTTGGCATATATCATACCATCTATCGTAGTACCATACAATTTGATTTTGGTTAAGACCTATATCGAATCTATTCCGGCCGCACTGGAGGAGAGTGCTCAGCTGGACGGAGCCAGTTACTGGCAGCGTTTTAGCAAGGTGGTGCTGCCGCTGTGTAAGCCTATTCTTGCTACCATAGCCATTTTTGGAGCGGTCGGACACTGGAATTCTTTCCAGGATTCGCTGATATTAATGCAGTCCCGGCCAGATTTGTTTACTCTGCAGCATCGGCTTTATATTTATCTGAATCAGGCATCTAACCTGGCATCGACGATGCAATCCGGTGGTACGTTAAGCCAGGCGGAGGTTAGTTCCCTGATGAATATGAAGGTGGTAAAATATACGGTTGCCATGGTTACAGTTATCCCCATTATGGCCTTCTATCCGTATATGCAAAAATATTTTGAAAAGGGTATTATGCTGGGGGCAGTTAAAGGGTGAGGATTATTTGGCTTGGTGTCCAAAAAATTAATTTGTTTTCATTAACTGGGCCGTTGGCTCTTAGTTATAAATGAAAAAGAAGGAGAGAGTATAATGAAGAAAAAGAAAAGTATCTTATGTAAGGGTACAAGTCTGGTTTTAAGCATCATGATGGTATTGACATTAGCAGGATGCGGGGCTGGCTCCAAGGATTCGGAAGATAATGCGGCAACCGTAACAACACCAGCTTCTGTCAGTCCTACCGAAAGTGCAGCAACGGATACCGGAGAGGAAGTTTATGAAGGTGATTTAAGCGACATTATTCCCAAGGAAACAGTTACGCTGGATGTATATTCCAGAACGGCAAACTATTCGGGAGAACAGATCGGATGGTTTGCACAGGTTTTAAAAGATAAGTTCAATGTTAAGCTGAACATTATTCCGGATCCTGACTATACCGTTTATAATACCCGTATGGAGGCCGGTGATATGGGAGATCTCGTTATCTGGGGCGCAAATGATGATAAATATCAGGATGCCGTGGCAAAGGGCATGCTACTGGATTGGAACGAGGATGAACTGTTAACGGATTATGGACCCTATATTCAGAAACATATGCAGCCTGCACTTCAAAAAAACACTGACATTTCCGGCGGTACTACATATGGAATAGGCAATGATATAGGCGTAAATCCGACGGATATTTCCAGCTTTACATATTCATGGTCTGTTCGATGGGATTTGTACAAGAAGCTGGGGTATCCGAAGGTTCAGAATATGGATGAACTTGCCGATGTGCTGATTCAGATGCAGAAGCTGGAGCCTACCGACGAAAATGGTAAAAAGACCTTTGCGGTATCTTTGTTCAGTGATTGGGATGGTGCGATGGTAATGTTTCCTAAATCGATGGTTACTGCTTATTATGGCTATGATGAGTTTGGTATTGGCTTTTACAATTCTAAAACTCAGAGCTTTATTCCGGCAGTCGCTGCAGACAGCCCCTATATTGAAATGTTGAAATTTTACAATAAGCTGTATCAGGCAGGTGCAATGGATCCCGACTCGGAAACACAGGGCTTTGATGGCTGCGCTGAGGATTATCGTTACGGTACGGCCTTCTTTACTCCCTTTAGTTTCTTGGGACCTGATCCATTCAATACTCAGACTCATATTGACGAGGGGAAGGGTATGTATACCCTGGTTCCGGAGGACGCAACTCCGATCAATTACGGTCAAAATATTTACGGTGCAGATTACGTATGGTCCATTGGCGCCAACACGGAGTATCCTGAATTGTGCATGGCTATCATCAATTGGTTGGCAACACCTGAGGGTAAGATGACTGATTTATATGGACCCAAGGATATTTGCTGGTATTATGATGAGGATGGCAAAACCCATTTTACTGATTTGGGACTGGCTTGCGCTACTGACGGTGATACAGAGATGACAGACGGATACAGTGGATTATTTAGAGATGGGCAGGATAAGATGACGATTACCACATGGGCATTGGATGCAGAAAATCTGGATTCCAATGGTGAGACTTATAATCGAAAGTATTGGGAAAGCAATAAAAGTACGGCTGCTTCTGAAATAGAACAGGATTGGAGAGATTATGCAGGTGCTGATTCAACGGATGAATATTTAGCTTCCCGTCCTTATACCTTATCCCCGGGGACTACCTATTCACCGACAGCAAAGTCTGATGAGCTGACTGTCACCTGGAATCAGGTCAGTGAATGTGTTAAGAACTATTCCTGGAGGGCGATGTTTGCTTCCTCTGATGCGGAGTTTGATAGCATAATAAAAGAAATGATCTCGACAGCGGAAAGCTATGGCCTGGCAGATTGTGATAAATATCAGGAAAACGAAGCACTGAGGCGTAAGGCAGCAGAGGATGAAGCACTGGCGGCTTCCGGAGAATAAACATTACCGAATAAGCTCTTTTTGGAGTATATTGTACTCTGCAAGCTAGACACAGAAAAAGCTGTGCTTAACTTGCAGAGTTTTTTAGCTTATCATAGCATGAATCGCAAATGTGTTATGCTTAGATGCTTGCGAATCCGAAGGCGACAGAGATACAAAAGTCAGGATAAGATATAAATCGATTATTATGGAAAGGGTTGCGCTTTAAGCGCAATAAGGTGAATAAAATATGGCGAATCCTTTTCTCTCTTTATGGGAGTATATTCCGGATGGAGAACCCCGCGTTTTTGGGGACAGGGTGTATATTTACGGTTCTCATGATAAAGCGGGGTCTGATTCCTTTTGCGATTATAAATTAAAAGTATGGTCGGCACCGCTAGATAATCTGAACTTTTGGCAGTGCCATGGCGACAGCTTCCATACGAAAACGGATAGGGATCACCTGTCTGCAATAGATTGGTCGGAGCGACAGCTTTATGCTCCGGATGTCATAGAAAAAGATGGAAAATATTACCTTTATGCCTATGTCGTAGGTTCGAAGGGGTGTGTGGCGGTAAGTGATAAGCCGGAAGGGCCGTTTCAGTTACTGTCCCAGTATCAATATCCCATGCCGGATGATCTGGAAGGATTCGATGAGGGGATATTCATAGATCCAGGTGTTTTAGTTGATGAGGATAAAAGGGTATATATCTATTGCGGATATGAGCGTTCTTATATGGCAGAAATCAATCCCGATAACATGTATGAAATTCTGGAAGGGACTTTCCAAAAGGATATTATTCCGGTGGAAGAGCCGTGTGCTTTCTTTGAGGCCTGCGCTATGCGTAAAGTAGGTGATATATATTATATGATTTATTCCCCGAAAAGAGGAAGCTGTCTTGCTTATGCAACCTCAAAGTCACCCAAAGGACCATTTACATACAGGGGAGTTATAGTTGATAATGGTGAAGATTATCCTGGGGGTAATAACCACGGCTCAATTTGTAACATGAATGGACAATGGTACATTTTTTATCACAGGATGACGAACAATACAGTTTTTTCCAGAAGGGCATGCGTAGAAAAAATTCAAATTTTTCCGGATGGTACAATCCCACAGGTAAAGATGACTTCTTTAGGTTTTGAGGAAGCCTTAAATCCTTACCGACAGACACCGGCGGATATTGCCTGTATTATAGAGGGGGGAGCATTTGTCGCTGAGCGCAATGAATTTGACAGAGTAGTAACCAATATTAAGAACGGATGTGTCATTGGATACAGATATTTTGATTTCGGTTGCGATAATTCGAGTGAAACAATGGAGTTTGCAGTAAAGATCAGGGGAGTCGGATGTCGCAGCAGGATAAGAATTATATTGGATGACCATGAGAACGGAATTGAAATTGGTATTTGTGAAATTGGTTTAGACGACCAGATTTGCAGAGCAGTAGTAAGGAATGTCACAGGGTATCATGCAGTAATCTTTATAGCAGAGGATGTTTCAAAAGGTTGGGGATCCCAACTATTTCAAGGAAGACAATTATTTGAAATAGAGTCTTTTGTATTTACAAAATAAATGAAATAAAAGCCGTACTTAACAACCCGGATTTTCGAACACGTGACGATTGTACGAGTTTGTCGAATTCTTGAAATCTGGAATCATTTGCCGAGCAATTAGGACTTACCACAGATTTGCGCGCCTGTTTTCCGGAAGATTACAAGCAGCTGTTATCCATTGCGTTTTATCTTAGTTTGTTGCATTGATTTTGATCTCGCATTTGGAGCATCAAATGAAAAAAATAAACTTTATGATCAGTACACACTGCATCAATTACTGGATAAATTTGATGTAATTGAATGCTTTGAAGCCCCGGGATATTCACTGCATGTAGGCAAAATTTTCAACAAGTAAAAGGAACTTTATGAAGATATTTAAGGAAAATAACTTTTGTATTGTGATTGATTTTTATAGCGACCTGGAAATACCGAATAATTACAATGTTTATGTAAAGAAAAGTTTATAATATAAAATAATATTTAAAACGGGGGACAAGGCTTGAGCGTAATCGAAGTTGAAAATTTATGTAAAGCATTCAATTATTATGAAAAAGAATTGGGACTTAAAAATTCCTTAAAAAATTTATTGGTAAGAAAAAGTTTAGTCAAGAACGCAGTAAGTAACATATCCTTTCAAATTGAAGAGGGAGAAATTGTAGGATTTCTCGGACCAAACGGAGCAGGAAAAACAACGACCCTCAAAATGCTCTCCGGAATATTATATCCGACAAGCGGAAGTGCGGGTGTCATGGGATATACTCCGTGGGACAGAAAAAAGGAGTTTAAAAAGAAATTCTCCATTGTCATGGGTCAGAAAAGCCAATTATGGTGGGATCTGCCTGCTAATGAGTCACTTTATCTTAATAAATGTATTTATGAATTGGATGATAGTACTTACAAGCGAGTACTTGGTGAGCTGACGGAGCTTTTAGATGTGAAAGACTTATTAAACATACAGGTCAGAAGGCTCTCCCTGGGAGAACGAATGAAGATGGAATTAATTGCTTCTTTCATTCATAGTCCTAAGGTCATTTTCCTGGACGAGCCTACCATTGGTTTAGACCTGATTTCACAAAAGAAGATAAGAGAATTTTTAAAGAATTATAATCAAAAAACGAAGGCTGTCATTATACTGACCAGCCACTATATGACGGATATCGAGGATTTGTGTAAAAGATCCATTGTCATTAATGAGGGCAAGGTGGTATACGATGGAGACCTTAATAAAATCAATAATTTGTTTGACTTGATCAAGATAGTAAAGCTGCAGTTTACAGGCTATGTTGATAAGGAAGCGTTAACCAGGTTTGGAGAGATTAAAGAGTATGATGGATTTCATGCTGTATTGGAAGTAGACAAACAGGTATTGACGGAACAATCAAAAAATATGCTGGAGAGCTTGCCCATCCTGGATTTTAATATTGAAGATATTCCGATCGAGCAGGGAATATCAATATTATATCAAAAGGGCGGTGAGAACAGTGAAATTCTTACAGAAATATAAAAGGACATTTATACTTGCATTTCAGAATGAGATGGAATACAGAGCCAATTTCCTTTTGGGTATTGTCAGTGGGGGCTTTGTTATGGTGGTTCAGTGCTTTCTATGGACTGCTGTATTTAATAGTTCGCCAAATTCAAGTGTTTTTGGATACACTTATTCTCAAATGATTACATATTCTATTTATTCGGGAATTGTAGCAAAGCTGGTATCAACCGGGTTTCAGGGTGAAATTGCAAACGATATTAAAAACGGAGGGCTAAGCAAATTTATTGCTCAACCGATCAATTATTTCTCCTATCGAATATGTAATTTCTTCGGTGGAAAAATACTTCAGACGATCATTGTACTGATTATTTTATTTGTTACTATGTTTATTTCAAATACTCTATGGAACATGAAGGTAGGAGTATTCAGTCTGGTATTATTTATGCTTAGCGTTATTTTAGGTATGGTGATAAACTTCTTGATTTTTTACTCGGTAAGCTCCTTAGCATTTATTATGACTGAGGTTTGGGGAGTATTTGTTGCCTTCGGACAAGGAATATTTTTGCTTAGCGGTGGAATCTTTCCGCTGGATATGTTCGGTGAGAAGGTTAAAAGCTGTTTAGATCTCTTACCCTTCGGATATATTGTGTATTTCCCGGTCAATATTATTAATGGTCATCTGAATACCTCACAAATTATGGACGGGATGCTCAGGCAGGGTATCTGGATCATTTTACTTGTAATTATATCAAAAATCAGTTGGAAAAATGGTATGCGAAAATATGTAGCAGTTGGAGGATGAGAAAATGAAGAATGCCTTACGTGAGCTAAAAAAACATATTTTTATGTATTTCATTTTTGCAAAATATAGTTTGTTGGGATATATGGAATATAAAGCAAATTTTTATGCAAGTCTTACAATGGAAATAGTGTTTTTGCTTACAAAAGTAATCTATGTGGTTTTTGCTTATCAGTTGGGGTCAAATATCAATGGAATCTCACCGGATGAGGTAATGATTTTTACCGGTGTATATACAATAATGGTGGCGATTTTTACGGGTCTTTTCATGGATAATTTTTATGAATTACCCGGGCATATTCAGAATGGTACCCTGGATTTGTATATTACAAAGCCTCTTTCCCTTCAATTTATGGTGTCCTTACGACATGTTAACTTTGCTCTCCCGATTCCGAATCTGATTACAGGAGTAGCAATGATTATTATCGGATGCAAAAGGCTTGCAATCACAGTAAATGCAGGGTACATAGCCGGATTTATAGGAATCATCATCAGCAGTACCATTGTTACCTATTGTATCTTTCTAATGCCTCAATTACTTTCGTTTTGGACTATAAAATCCGGATCTATCACAGATATAGTGGATAAATTTTGGGAATTCAATAACATGCCAATGTTTATCTATAGTAAATGGATGCAAAGAATAGGAACATTTGTCATACCTGTATTCTTCATTACGAATATGCCTTCCTCTTTCTTGACAGGAAGGATGAATACAGTGTTCCTTCTATGGGTATTTGTTGCCCCAATCATATTTTTGATCATACTAAGACTTTTCTGGAATGTAGCAATAAAAAAATACACAAGTGCCAGCAGCTAAGTTTTTATACCGCCTGTTTTGCCATTTGTTGCGTACTTTACATATTCGAGAGATAGAAGCTTCGAATAGCATCCTCTGAGGTATGCAGCAAGTGAAAAGCAGAGAAAGAATTTTCAAAAACAGTACACATATACTCCTCCTGTACCCAGGTACGGAAATTATCTTTATAATCATAGTGCAGGGTATTGATGAATGTAAGGTTTTTGGAAAGACCAATACCAAGATATTTCGTATAGGCTTCTTTTTGAGTCCAAACCTGATAAAAAGCTTGATTTGGGTCCGATGTGGAGGAAGATAATACATACTGTTTTTCATCCGGATGGAATACCTTATCCATAATTTGAAAAGGAGCAGCTGTTATTTTTTCAACATCGGCTCCGACTTCTCCGTTATGTGAGATGCCACAGAGTATGAAATTACGGGTATGTGAGAAGTTAAAATGATAGCTTGAATCATTCAGAAACAGAGGCTTATGATTGACTTGGTTGCCAAATAGCAGAGCCTCTGAAGGGATACCGGTCAGTTGGCTTAACCCCATTCGGGTTAATAATGCGGCATATAAGGAGAGCTTTTGATCAATGTGAAATCTAAGGCTTAAGACTTTTTCTTGACGCTGTCTGGAAACACATGCCAATAATTTGGTATCCGATTCATCCCAATTTGCATTTTTAATGGGAAGACAGTAAACATACATATAAAAATCCTTTCTAAATAAAAATATTTTAACATATTTATTGTTTCAATACAATAGATACCATAGTACCGTCTGGCAAAATATGTCATAATATGTAAAATAGGAGATTTATGACATTTTAGAAAAATGAGTGCCGGACATCTGCAATATTTATATTGATGAAAGTGTAGGTATTCGCGAATGGAATATGAACAAATCAAAACAATGATTAAAGAGATACTATGTAAAAAGGTATTAAGAATATCAATTCCGGAGATTAGTGATGACTGTTTGCTGGGTGAAGGAGGGTTGGGACTCGACTCACTGAATTTTTTGAAGCTATTAGCTGAAATAGAGAAAGAACTTAACATAAGCATTGAAGATGAATATTGGGATTACAATAAAATGAATACAGTGAACAAAATATCGATGAATATTTCTGCCTACATGCTTTAAAATTTTCAGCCTTAAATGTTTCGATTACTGTTAAGATGCGGAATTTAGGAAGGCGGATTGTTCAATTAATAAACGTTGGAGGTTCTGGCAGTGATTTATGACATTGTAAATGATATGGCACAGAAGTATTCTGAAAAAATATGTATTAAGTCGGAAATCAAGGATATTACGTACAGGGAGCTATCTGATTACATGAGCGAACTAGCCTCTCGAATGATAAAGGATGGAATGGCCAAGGGGCAAAAGGTCCTTATCCTGCTTCCTAATTCCATCGAGTATGTTGTATCCTTTTTTGCAATAAATTTAGCGGGGGGAGTAGCTGTTGTTATTGATACGAAGCTAAATGATGAATTATATAGAATTATTTTAGATAATAGCGTCAAATATATCATAACCAATCAAAATGGGAGACAAAAGCTGGATCGAATATTTGATATGCATAGAGACGAGCAGGGCTTTGAAGAGTTTAACAGGCTTCATACATATCTCGATGATGATTTATTAGAAAAGAATTTTATTCAACCAATTAGTAATAGTAGGATGAAATGCGACGAAGATGAATTAGACGCACCCTCCGTTATTTTATATACCTCAGGATCAACCGGACATCCAAAGGGTGTGTTGAATTCCCATAGAACACTGCAAAATGCGTTAAAAAATTATTGTGAAACGGTAGCCATACACAATGAGGATATTCTTATGGCAGTGACGCCCTTCTTTCATTCCTATGCCTTTGGCTCCTGTATGCTGGCAGGAATCTCAAGCGGAGCCACCCTATTGATACAGGATACCTTTAATCCGAGACGAATATTACGGCTTATTACCACTGAGAAGGCGACTGTTTTTCATGGAGTACCCTATATGTACAATCTGATCAGTGATCAGATCAGAGGTACGAAGCTTAAACCGGATTCACTGAGGCTTTGCATTTCTGCCGGAAGTCCCTTAAGTGAGGAGGTAGCAAGAGACTTTTATAACCTAACAGGTAAGGTAATCCATCAGGAATATGGCAGTTCTGAAACAGGAACGATGGCCATCAATTTATCCGACGATCCGGAGAAAAATATCAAATCGGTAGGAAAACCATTAAAGAATGTATCCGTGGGAACGGAAGAAACAGAAGACGGAAGTACATTGCAAATTAAGAGCTGGGGACGTTCCGTCGGTTATGTCGGCAATGAGCCCTTTTCGGAAGGCTGGTATGATACCGGGGATATTGTAACTATTGATACGGAAGGATATATCTATATTCTGGGACGAAAGAAAAGAATGATTAGTGTAGCCGGTCTTAAGGTGAATCCGTTGGAGGTTGAACAATATATATCAAAGCACCCGGATATTGATAGTGTTATGGTAAAGGGCTGCAAGGATGAGGATTTCGGAGAAATTGTGGAGGCATATGTAGTCAGAAAGCTTGTTAACCTGAGTGAACAGGATATTATTTTGTTTTGCCAGGGTAATCTGGCTGCCTACAAAATACCTCGAGTGATCCATTTTGTGGGATCACTGCCACAATCCTCTACAGGAAAAGTTGTAAGCAAAGCTGAATGAAACCTGATTTTATCAGATGGAGTAAACAATATAGGGATGGGTGAATGTGAAATTGATCAAAGCAGAAGATAACAAAGGTCATTTTTGTTTTTTATCAAACCTAAGGGAGTATTTGAATTATTATGGATACCCTTGTACAGAAAGCTGGCTTGGTGGAATGATAGGCTTTATGGGGTTTTACTATTCAACAAAAGCTCTCCCGTCAAAAGAGGTGATACACGGGAGAAATGGTACGTTTCATGAGCTTTTTTACTGCTTGCAGGAGCGGCTTGATATGCAACTGACAGGTAAAGAGTTTTTCAGTGATGAGGAATGTCTGAATCAGGTAGAAGAAATATTGAATACAAAGCATCCGGTGCTTGTCTGGGTAGATCAGTATTATTTGGATTATTCCAGTTACTATCATATGGCCCATTATTGGAGCCTGGTTCATGTTACGGGTATCAGTGAGGACGGTGTAAAGCTATATGACCATGAAATAAGGCATGTCTCAATAAAAGATTTTAAAAAATCGATTATTAGCAGCGAAAAAGCCAGAATTTATTATAAAAAGAATCAACTTATCGGTTACAGGTATTCAGAAGCAGAAGTGGTATCGGCAGGCTTTCAAAGAGTAATTGAATTGATGCAAAAGGGTTCTGAGGGTGAGGAGCATTACGGCATCAGGGGTATGGAATGCTTTATGGAGGAGCTTAAGCTTTCTTCGGATCAAGAGAAGCTATATAACATTTGTTACCAACTGAACAGAGCCAGTGGTGCAGCCGCGACGAGAAGAAGCATGTGTACCTATCTGAGTGAGCTAAAATCAAAGTGGGAGCTGCCCCGGTCTTGATACCTGCATCCAACGGTATGAGGAACTTGAGGAGTGCTGGACGATGGCAGGAAATCTGGTTTTTAAGCTCAGCTTTACATTGGATAAGGAGCTGGGACTTCGAATAAGTGAAAGAATAAGAAAAATAATCAGCCTGGAGGGTGAAGGTATCGCTTATTTGCAGGAATTAATTCACGAGATTCATGAGATTTCATTATTTATATGATGATAAGAAATATTGCAGTTTTAGTAAGGGGGGAAGACAGATGGGTGAAATAAAGGCCAGTATTGTAATACCGACCTATAATAAAAAAGAGCGATTGGAACTGGTATTGACTTCATTTAATTACCAAAGGACGGACAATTACTTATTTGAGGTTTTGATCCTGGACGACGGTTCCGCTGATGGCACAGGTGAGATGGTGGGAAATTTTAAAAGCAGCTTTCCCTTAAAATACATATATCATAAGAACTCGGGAAGGTCCTTTACAAGAAATACGGGAATTATGGAGGGGGCCGGAGAGCTTATCATATTTTGCGATGATGACCTGATTGTTCCGAAGGAGTACGTTTTATCTCATATCAGGGAACATGCTGCACTGGGAGAACAGGGGGTTGTACATGGACAGATATATAATCTCCCCTATCTTAAATTTTTCAAGAACCCTGCGACCGGTGAAACTTACCCTGAGCTACAAACAGACAGCTTCAGTCTGGATTTTATCAAAAAGCACCTGCTTTCGAAGGAAGATATGATCACTATGGATAAGGTCCATGCCCAAAAGAAAATAACTGCATTCGAGAAGATGATACATATGACCTTCATAAAAGAAATCAAAGAACTGCAGTGGCTGTCCTTTACCGGTGGAAATGTATCCTGCCCAAGAAGCCTTTTGATAGAAGCCGGACTATTTGATGAATCCTTTGGTAAGGAGTGGGGCTGTGAGGATTTAGAACTGGGATACAGGTTGTTTCTCCTTGATAAAAAATTTGTATATTCAAAGGAAGCCTGTAATTTTCATTTGGCTCATTTCAGATCAACCTTTAGGGAAGAGGTACTGGAATCCAACAGAAAGTTTTACTCCAAGCATAATGATCCCTGGGTTAAATATCTCTATATGCTTATGTTGGAGAAAATTAAGGATTTGGATGAATATATTGCCTATATATCAAGTGATAAAGACAAAAATGTTTCCTAAGTGATTCTTATAGTATCGGTATGTTGAAGTACGGATTACTTTGATAAAGCTGAAAATTGGGGAGAAGTGGAGCTAATGGACCGTTTATCGCTTATAAGTTTATTGGAACAAAAAAACAGCTTTAAAACCACCCTGACAGGTGTCGTCCCGGCAAAAAGAGTACTGGTTATGGCTCCACATCATGATGATGAGGCGGTTGGCTGCGGCGGGTCAATTCTCAGATATCTTGATTTGAATGCCAGTATTACGATTACCTATCTCACCGACGGTAGATATGGGATGGTGGGAAATGAAGCTGGCGTACGACAGAAAGAAGCTTTGGAGGCCTGGAAGGGTTATCCTGTGAAACAGCTGTTTTGGAATTTTGAGGATTCCCATATGGAAGAGGAACCGGTACGGACTAAGATGGTGAAGCTGATAGAAGATTTAAAGCCCGAGGTTATCTACGTTCCATGGCCGATTGACAGACATATCGATCATAAAATGACGGGATACTTCTTAGCTGGGGCTTTGGAGAGGCTAAATACTTTGGATATCATTATTGGTTCCTATGAGGTGATGTATCCGCTGTATGCTAACAAGGTAGTCGATATATCAAAGCAGATTGAGAAAAAGCTTGAAATAATCAGCGCTTATGAAAGCCAAATCAAGTATCTCAATTTGGAACAGGTAACAGAGACCAGCGGACTTCTAAGAGCCTGTGCAACGCAGCTTAAGTCTATGAAATCGGCGGAAGCCTTTTATGTTTGCGATAGTAAAAGTTATGTGGATTTTGTAAGGAAGGTATTTGATTTATAACCTGCAGATAAAAGCTGCAGGTTAATGTGAAAGGTATGGTAAGGATTATGGAAAAGCTTATTTGGTATGATGCACGTGGAATTGACCCTCAGGATGAGGTATTGCTGCCGCTGGTATTTCATTCCTGTATTGATGTCATTGTAGTGACAGCAGAAGAAAAAAGTAATTACAAAGCACCGGCTAAAACCAGATTTGTAGTACAGGTAGAAAAGGAAAGTGATTTAGAGCTGCTGAAGAAAAACGACATGGTAATGTCAGGGTCAGAGATCATCCTAACGGAGGCTGCAAATAGAGGACATCAAACCTGTGTCTTTCTAAATGTAGACAACAAGGAATCGCTGGATAATGCGTGGATGGTGGGGAAAAAATTCAATGCAGTCGTAATCGAATTTAAGGATGAAACTAACATTCCGTTAGAGCTTGTTATTGCACGGCTGAAAGGCACCAATGCTGTATTACTAAAGAAGGTACATACCGCAAAAGAAGCAGAAATTGCATTTGGAGTTATGGAAAAGGGAAGTGACGGAGTAATGTTTGCAACAAAAGATATGAACGAAATGGTTGAGATTAAGAATTCAGTGGAACGGCTTCAAGGACAGACAATCCAAATGAAAACAGGAAAAGTAACCGCGATTGAATCGGTAGGAATGGGGGAAAGGGCTTGTATTGACACAACTTCAATCCTTAAGTCCAATGAAGGAATGATCATCGGATCAACCAGCTGTGGAGGAATTCTGGTAAGTTCGGAAACACATTATCTTCCGTATATGAATTTAAGACCGTTCAGAGTAAATGCCGGAGCAGTACATTCTTATGTATGGTGTCCGAGTGATTCAACAGAGTATATAACGGATTTGAAATCCGGCAGCAGAGTTTTGGCTGTGGATCACCTCGGGAATGCAAGGGAAGTGACGGTTGGAAGGATCAAGATAGAACGGAGACCACTCTTGAAAATCACGGCTGATGTGGACGGAACGGAGATAAACACCATAGTTCAGGATGATTGGCATATCCGGGTGCTTGGAATAAACGGTGAACCTTATAATGCTTCTTGTCTGACAAAGGGAACAGAACTGGCGGCATATATTTGTGAAGCGGGCAGACATGTAGGAATAAAAATTGATGAAGAAATCATTGAAAATTAAATACCTCTTAGGGACACCAATGAGGATGACCTACAAAATTTATAATAAGATTTGGAGAGGATAGAATGATAGGAAAAAGAATAAGGCTTTCCAAGATAATCAATCCGATTTCCAACAGGACATGTATTGTTCCAATGGATCATGGTATAACAATGGGACCGATTAAAGGTCTTACGGATACTGTTGATACCTTAGCTTCTATTGTAAAAGGTGGCGTTGATGCCGTAATAGTCCATAAGGGCCTGTTTATGCAGCTGATTGATTATCCTGAATTAATGAGAGAATGCAATTTTATTATGCATTTATCTGCATCCACAAGTATGTCCGGTAACTCCAACCATAAAAGGTTAATAAGTTCAGTAGAGCGGGCTATAAAAATGGGTGCAATTGGAGTTTCCATACATATTAATCTCGGATGCGAGGATGAGGGCCAAATGATTTATGATATGGGAATCATATCGGATGCTTGTCTGGAGTGGGGGATGCCGTTGCTTGCCATGATGTATGTAAGAGGAGATAAGTTGGATCCCTTGAATGTGAAGAATATAGCTCATGCTGCAAAAATTGCGGAGGAGCTGGGAGCGGATATTGTTAAGGTGGATTGTCCGATCTGTCCCTTTGACATGAAGCAGATTGTAGAAGCAGTAAAGATACCTGTCATTATAGCAGGCGGAGTCAAGATGACAATGGAAGCACTGATAGTTCGAGTAGGAGATGCACTCGAAGCAGGTGCCGGTGGAGTATCCATCGGGAGAAACATATTCCAGGAGAACGATCCGGGAGCAGCGGTAGATATCATCAATAATATTGTTCATGGAAATCTGTCGTCTAAAGAGGCACTGGCTAAGTTAACCCCCGTATTATTAAAGAATAATGAAAAAGCGATCGTGTAAGGAGGAATAAAAAAAATGGATAGAAATCAAATATGTGAAGGAATCAAGGAAATTATTGATGCAACTTTAAAAGGAGAGGTTGATTTATCCAATGTTTCTGAGGATGTAAACCTGGTGGATGAAATAGGTATTAACTCTATCATTGGTATTGAGATATTAGTCAGGACGGAAAGCTTCTTTGATATCTGTATTGATGATGAAGATTTGGAGCTGGAATTGATATCGAATATTGCAACCTTAGCCGACTACGTTGAAAAAAAGCTGGAAGGTTAAAGGTCAGACCTGCAGATAACGGGTCATGAGAAAGGGCAAGGTCATTCTATGGAAAATCTGGATTCTAACATCATCTGGCAGATTGCGGTCGTTGTCAGAAACATCCAAAAAGCCGCAAAAAACTATGCAAAGCTTTTTGGAATGGAAATACCTGAAATACTTGTATCCGGACTTGATGAGAAGGAAAGTGTGATTTATAAAGGCAGCCCCAGTAATGCTATTCATAAGCTTACATTTTTTAAAATGGGATTGATTCAATTAGAGCTTATTGAGCCAAATAACGAACCAAGCACCTGGCGGAATTTTCTGGAGCAAAAGGGGGAAGGAGTACACCATATCGCTGTGTTTGTTAAGAGCGAAGAGGAGGCTCTGGAATACCTTGGTGAAAAGGGAATAAAACCTCTTCAGAGAGGGATATTTGAACTTGGTACCTATAATTACATGGATACCGAAAAGCAGCTAGGGGTCATTTTGTCCCTCTCAGAGAAATATAAAAATATGAGATGAGCAGGTAAGGAAAGGGGATGTGTAATTTGGATAAAATGGAAACCGGCATCATTTCTCATATCGCCATAGCCGTTAAGGATATTGAAAGGACGGCGAAACAATATTCGGAGTTATTTGGTATCAAAATGCCGGATATTTTTGAGGAAGGTGAAGAAACGGGTTGCAGTTTGGAATATATGGGTAAGCAGATAAATTGTAGCTATAAGATTGCTTTCATGAGAATGGGGATTATGGTGCTGGAACTCATACAACCCTGTAGTGAGGAAAATGTCTGGAAGGATTATCTTGATCAGCACGGAGAGGGAGTTCATCATCTGGGCTTTCGTATCCGGGATGAGAGTAATGTAGAATTTATGAAGGAGCAGGGGATCAGCCTCGTTCAAAAAACAGAAAATAAATATGGTAAAAACTACTATTTTGATTCAAAGGATGAACTTGGTGTAATGATTGAACTCTGTCAAAAGCCCGGCAAATAATTGGATAATCTATCTGTGAATAAGAGGAGGCTGCAATGTTTGATTTTAAAAATTTAGAGGTTGAGGGAAAGTATAAACAGTTTTTTCTCGACTTCATAGTCAAAGAGGAAATCTGTAATCTGAACTGTGACTACTGTATGAATGAGAACAATAATTTAAAGGATACCCATGTATTTGAACGCAAGGACGGAAGACTTAATTTTAGACTGGATAAAGTAAACGAACTTGTATATGATGAGAGATTTCAATTAAAGCGCGACATCGATGCGGTATTAGATAAATACGATCAAATCTTTGAGGCTCCTGTAATTAAGATAAGCGGGGGCGAAATTCTGATGGTCAAAAATATAGATAAACTGATTAGAAAATTGGCAAACTCCTATGAAGTGGTACAGCTATTGACAAACGGGATATTAATTAATGCCAATTTTATCGAGAAAGTTAGAAATATCAGTAATCTTCATGTTCAGCTGTCTCTGGACGGGCACCTTTTAGAGATGAACTATAACCGGGTAAAGAGTAATGAAATGCAAAACCGCCTGCTTAAGGCTCTGGATTTGTTGGTTACCAACAACATAATAACCGAAATTTATTGTGTCATCACAAAACAGAATATTGATTATCTGCCTCAATTTGCAGAGTATTTGTTAAAGCTCTATGGAAATAAAGTAAAGCTGTTACCATTTCCGGTAAGACAAAAACCGGGTAAGAAGTTTTTTCCGGAGAGAGATCATTTACAGGGCCTGGAAACGCTGCTTCAAGATTTTGACAAGTATCAGGATATTATGCCCCCTAAATTATATCTGGAAGAATTGTATACATTTATGAAGAAGCATAAGAGGTCGGGCAGATGCTACACTCCGCTGATTGCAAATCAATTATTTGATGACGGTGTGGTTACGCCATGCCCCAATTGCTGGACGATACAATTAGGCAATCTTATGGAGTCTATACAGGAAGTAACGAATAATCTCGGAACAAACAGGATTTATAATCTGATGATCAATTTTCCTCCGGTTGCGTCCTTTTGTCGGGGCTGCTTTACCGAGACGGATGTATTGAATTTATATTTTGACGACAGACTATCCCTTGAGGAGCTGGGGTTGTCGAGACCGCTGTTCAGAGGCCCAAGGGTTAAGAGCAGTTTAGCCCGGTTGAAGCAGATATTTCAAACAGTGGATCTGAAACAATGGGATTTTTAGAAGCATTAATCGGTTCATAACCGATAGAGCATAAAATGAAAGGGGAGTATGGTATGGAGGTCTTTTTAAGTATTGATACTAACCTGGAATATGGGATGTCCCAAAAAATTCATGACAGCATCAGAACTGCAATTTCTGAGCTGATTAAGAACGGAACCTCAATGAAAAAAGGCAGCAAGCTTGCTATAAAAATCAATAATCTCGGACCCTATAGCAGTGATACCGGCGCCTGTACGCATCCGGCGGTGTTAAAAGCTGTCATTGAAGAATTTAAGCAGCCGGGGGTTAGTATAACTGTTTATGAGGATTGCCTTAGGGATAATTATGTAGAGGCGTCGGGTATTCTGGAGGTAATTAAAGAAACCGGGGTTGAATTTGTTAATTTAAGGGACAGACCTTATGTTAAGGTTATAGTGAATGAAAGAGAGTATGAGTATAGCAAAGATATCCTCGAGGCGGATTACCTTGTTACAGTTCCGAAAATGAAAACCCATGTTCTGACCAGCTATACGGGAGCAATCAAGCTTATGTATGGAAGCATCATAAAAGCACAGCGAAAGATGTTTCACCAATATGATGATATGAGGGATTTTTCAGACATACTTGTGGATATTTACTCAATCAAATTGCCTATGTTGGTCGTACTCGACGGTATTATCAGTATGGACGGAGCAGGTCCCAGTCATGGAATGCCGAACAATTCCGGGCTTTTGATAATATCGAATGACGGTGTTATGGCAGACTATTATGCCTGTAAGCTTATGAAATACAAGCCGTTTGATATTGACAGCATACGCATTGCATTTGAAAGAAAACTGGAGCAATGTGAAGCTGATATGGTAAAAAGGCTTGGAGATGATAGCGAGAGCTTTCATCAAAGCTTTAAGACGATACCCTCTCTGAGCGGGAAAACCGGAAAGCGGTTTCGAAGCATACTCATCGGTGAGCTTAAGTTTATAGAAGAACGATGTACGAAATGCAGAGTTTGTATCGGAAGCTGTCCGGTAAACGCGATAAGTATGAAGAATTACCCGGTTACAGATTCTGCCAAATGCATCAATTGCTACTGCTGTATGGAGCTTTGCTCTGAAGGCGCATACATACTGAAAAACAAGTTTCAGCAGAAGGGTGCTAAGACGAAAGACGCAGAGGAGTGAAAATAAATTGTGGCTAATCATGTAGATGTTTTATATATACATCCGACAAAGTCTCTCGGTTCCAAACAATATAGTATCCTGCCGCTGGGAGTAATAGCATTATTGAATTTACTTATTGAACAAGGCTATACGGTATACGGTATCAATATTGGGATAGAGAATTCAGTAGACAAGGAGTATTCCCTGGAAGAGGACCTAAAGCAGATGGAATATAAGCTGCTGTTAATTGATCTTCATTGGTATGTCACTTCCTATGGCGCTTTCCAGATTGCAAAGTTATCGAAGCAGCTATATCCTGACAGACCAGTAGTTATCGGGGGAATCACAGCTACCATTTTTGCAGCTGATATCATTCGGAAATTTAACTGTATCGATTATATTATGAAGGGTGATGGGGAGATATCCATTGTTAAATTAATGAATTTCCTGTTGAAGCGTACATGTGATATTGATGACATTCCAAATCTTTGTTACAGAAAAGAAGGGAGAGTAATCGACAAGAAGCTGACCCGGGCTTGTAATGATATGGAACAACTTGATTTCATACCGGGAAATTACTTTAAGAATTTTAGATATTTTTATATGAATACGATTGAGGGAGTTCAAAGAGGATTTAAATTTTACTGGATTAATAACGGTAGAGGATGTCTATATAATTGCAGCTATTGCGGAGGAGCCGGAAAGAATTCTCCTGAATTGTTTGGCAGAAGCAAAATGATTCACAGGTCTGTACAATCCCTGATTGTTGATGTCGAAAGACTGCATCAGCAAAAGGTTAAAATAATAGGT